>Ga0247611_10010809_pt1 | contig 10660 bp, 9 predicted proteins | sample 177DNAGHGhighgp2_FD_192422 | JGI IMG/M metagenome (GOLD analysis project Ga0247611, IMG submission 192422) | Sheep rumen microbial communities from Palmerston North, Manawatu-Wanganui, New Zealand - 1770 DNA GHGhigh gp2 | ecosystem: Host-associated > Mammals > Digestive system > Stomach > Rumen ... | reverse complement strand
ACACCCAGGAGCAGCAGGCACAGGACGCTGTCCATCTGGCCCCAGGCTGCGCTGTTGATGATTGTGACCGGATTGAAAGCCAGGAGCAGCAGGACGGCCTTTGTATACAGATCCTTACGGTTTTCCTTCTGTTTTGCCCAGGAAAGGAGGATGCCGCAGGCAGCCACATCGCACAGGCAGGGGATCAGACGGAAAATGACGCGGGTCCAGGATGTGTCGGCCCCGGTGATATTGGAAAGCCAGGAATTGACGCCAATCACATAGGTGTAGAGCGGCGGATAGTCGCAGAAGCTCGTTGCCTGGTAGAAGCCGGCGGGGCCGTTCTGCGCCATGGTGGCGCCCCAGCTGAGGAAGCAGTTAACGTCGACACTGTATCCTTCGACAAGGAAGGAGATGACCAACCGGATCAGCAGGGCCAGGAGCAGAACCGGTCCGGTTTTAATCCTGTCGCCGTCGGACCGGGCCAGATCGGTTTTTCCGTCGCGGAAAGTGTAGATGAGGGCGAACGCGATCAGCGCGCTGAGCACGCCAACGGCCGTGAGGGCGGGCCAGGCGGGATCGGCCGCGCGTTCTTCCTCTTCATAATACTCGTCGGTCCATTCATCCTCTTCATAAACCGGTTCCGGTTCATACCAGAGGTCGGCCAGAACGCCGTCGGGCAGCTCTTCCACTTCTTCCAGGGAAAGATTGCAGAAGGCAGCGGCGCCTTTGCTTTCACCGCTGTACCCGCCGACACGGGCAAAAACCGTGACTTCATGCTGATCGGGACCGGTTTCCCCGTAGTATTCAATTTTCTGCCATTGACCATCGGTATCGTATTTCTTTTCGCTGAAGGCGTAGAGACCCTCGACGCTGAGGTTTGCGCCGTGGCCTTCGCGGACGCCGTCGGCGCGGACGTAGGCGCTGAAGCAATAAAGCGATTCGGGCCTGACGGAAACTGTCTGGGCCAGGCGGGCGTCGTTCTTCGCCGTGTTCTGAATGAGGATGGCGGAGGTTTCTCCGTCCTTTCCTTCGGTCATGCTGAAAACGGAGTATCCGGGATCGAGCCGGTAGGCATCCACAAACCAGCTTTCGGGAAGGCCGTCGTTGTTCAGAATTTTAAAATCGCCGTTAACCAGGAGATTGTCCCCTTCCGCGCCTGCCGGCGCGGCGAGGAGGAACATCTCGATGACAATCAGAATGAAAAGCAGCGGCAGCGCCTTTCTCTTCATCTCTTCCTGTCCGTCCTTTCGTCAGTGCTGAAAATTCCCGTAGGGCTGGAACGCGTTGGGGATGTGGAGGATTTCGGATCCGTGTACCTCCACCAGGTCGAAACGGATCAGCGCGTTCATACAATGGTTCTGCATCATCCAGACGGTGGCCGCCCGGGCGATTCGCCGCTGCTTTGCGGTTTTCACGGCGGAAAGCCCCCAGCCGGCCTCGCCGGTGAGGCGGGTTTTCACTTCGACAAAAACAACCGTGTCGCCGTCCTTCATGATGAGATCGATTTCGCCGGGCTTTGCCCTGTACCTGTGCGCCAGGAGAACCATGCCTTTTTCACACAGATATGCGGCGGCGGTGTCTTCGCCGAAGAGGCCGGTTTCATAGGTCTGTTTCATACGAAATTCCCGATGAAGGATCGCCGGTGGATCGGGCACGGGCCGTATTTCTTCAGGGCTTCGATATGCTCCCTTGTGCCGTATCCCTTGTTGCGGGCAAAGCCGTATTCGGGCCAAAGGCGATCGGCCTCGGCCATCTGGCGGTCTCTCGTAACCTTTGCGACGATGCTGGCGGCGGCAATACTGTAGGAGTTCGCATCGCCCTTGATGATCGGAACTTCCGTTCCGTTCAGACCGAGGTTTGTCACCGCATCGATGAGGAAACAATCCGCCGGCACCTTTGAAGCCGCAAGGCGCATGGCGCTTTTTGTAGCCTGAAGAATGTTGATCCGGTCGATTTCCTCAGGGCTCATTTCACCGATGCCGACATGGAGAGCGGCCTGCATGATTTCATCGAAAACCTTTTCCCGGCGAGATTCGCTGAGCTTTTTGCTGTCGTCGATCCAGAGGATCAGGGGCTGTTCCGGCATGACGACACAGGCCGTGACCACATTGCCGGCCAGGGGGCCCCTTCCCACCTCGTCCATACCGGCGAGGACGATGCCGGGGGTTCTGTATTGCGCGTCGAAAGCTATCAGAGCTTTCGCATGCTCCAACCGGTTGATCATGGATTCACCTCTTCCGTGCTTTTGCTGCCCCGGCCGGGGGCAGCGGCTTCTCCTTCATCATTCTGTCCGGTTCCGGCAGGTTTCTCATTCACGTCTTTTCCCTGCTCCGGCGCCTTTTCAAGGGTGATCCTGCCGAGCTTTCCGCCGCGGAACTCGTCGAGAATGACGCGGGAAGCGCGGTCGTAATCGCATTCCCCGCCCTTCAGCAGCCACCCGCGGCCCCGGCAGACCGCATCAATAAGTTCCTGCCCCCGGAGGGACGGATCGTTCACATGGAACCGATCCATGACCCTGTCCGGGCAGGTTTCCATCATTTCTTCCAAAAGGGAAAGGGAGAGCAGGTACAGGTCGGTCACATCGTCCTTGACGGAACCGATGTAGCACAGGCGTTTCGCCGCCTGCTGATCATCCAGGCGGGGCCAGAGCATGCCGGGCGTGTCGAGCAGCTCGAGATACGGGGAGATGCGGATCCACTGATTACTCTTTGTAACGCCGGGGCGATCCCCCGTCCGGGCGATTCCTTTTCCCCGAAGCGCGTTGATCAGCGTGCTTTTTCCTACATTCGGAACGCCGAGAACCATGACCTTCACCGTTTTCCGGACGCCCCGGGCCAGCGCTCTGTCCACTGCATCTTTGGTGGATTTCTGGATGAGCTGGATGATTTCTTTGGTTTTCAACATTGTGGAATTGATCGCAAAGGCATCTGTACCGGATGCACGGATGACCTTCAGCCATTTGGCCGTTTCGGCCGGATCGGCCAGATCGGCCTTATTCAGCAGGACGATGCGCTTTTTGCCTCCGGCGAGCCGGTTGATTTCCGGATTGCGGCTTGAATGCGGAAGGCGGGCATCGCAAAGTTCGAGGATGAGATCGACCTTTCGGATCTGGTCGGAAAGAAGTCGCTTTGTTTTAGCCATATGCCCCGGGTACCAGTTGATGGGCATTGCGGAATTCTCCATACCTGACCTCCAATCCGAACCTCGTGAATTTCTTCTTCATTATATAACAAGCCATATTGCACATCAAGGCGAACAAAAATAAAAAATCCCGGTTTCTTTGACAGGCCCCAGGATCAGGCAGACCGAAGTTTGGAAAACACAAAAACAGAACGCGGTCTTTACAAACCGCGTTCCGAAACTTAACCGAGTTCATCCACGTAACCGCGGAGCAGCCGATAAAGCGGTGCCAGCGCTTTGAAATCCCTGCGGACTTCCTTGAGGATTTTGTCGGAATAGATCATTTTGTAATCGGGATTTTCCTTAAAGATATAGAAATCCTTTGCCAGATACCAGCGCTTCAGGCGTTCCGGGATTTCCGGCGGTACAGGCATCTTTTTATGAGCGGTTCCGCCGAGAATCATCTTCCTGCGGGGCAGATCCAGATCATCCAGCAGGGCAAGGGTTCCTTCGGGATTGGCCCGCATCCTTTTGCGGAAAAGATCAAGCGCCTCGCGGTTTTCATCCCAGAATCCCATCCCCCAGCCAAGGCGGTCCGGGCCTGCTTCAAAATAATAGAACAGGGATTTTTCCCGCGGCTCCGCCGCATGGCGGAAAAGGTACCAGAGATGATCCCGGTAGGGGCTTTTATCCCGGGTGAAGCGGGTATCGCGGTGGATTCTGGAGAGGCACTTGTGGGGACGGACTTCCATCTGCGGATCAATTTTCAGCATGTCCGGAGCGAGATCCTCGATCATCGCATAGAACACCTGCTGCACTTCCTCCACATAGCGGTCATGCTCCTGATGGAAGTATTCCGTGTTGTTATGAAATTTCAGATCCAGAAAGAAACGGATTGTTTCGTCCGTAAAACCGGTGAACATAAGATTTCCTTTCAAACGGATTATTCGATGACGACGGGCCTGACGCCGCACATTTGAACACTCTTTTCGTCCGGTTGGCTGACGCCGACAAAGAAAATCAGCTTTCCGGCGGGGATTCTTTCGCCGTCTTTATTCACGACGGTATCGGTCCATTTGTCCAGGGGAATCGCAACGGTTTCGGAGGCCCCCGCCTTCACAAAGACGCGGCGGAAGCCGCAGAGCCGCGGATGCGCCGGCGCATCGGGACTGTCGGCAGCGACATAAACCTGCAGGACCGTTTCGCCGTCCGTTTTCCCGGTGTTTTCGACCGTTGCCGTGATGGTGTTTCCATCTTTCTTCGCGGAAACGACCTTCCAGGTGGTATAGCTGAGACCGAAACCGAAGGGATACAGAACATCGCCGGTGAAATAGCGGTAGGTTCTGTTCTTCATACTGTAATCCTCAAAGGCGGGCAGATCCTTCACATCCTTGTAGAAGGTCAGGGGCAGATGACCGCCGGGGTTCTTTTCGCCGAAAAGAATTTCCGCCAGAGCCGTTCCGCCGGCCTGGCCCGGATACCAGGCGAAGAGCTTCGCGTTGCCTTCCGGAACGTTCAGGGAACTGCCGGCCGCGATGACCGTGACGAGCTTCTTCGCACTCTTTTCAAGGGTTTTCAGGAGTTTACGCTGGCTTTCAGGGATCAGCAGATCGTTCTTGTCGCCGCTGAAGTATTCGTTGCCGGTGTCGCCCTCTTCCCCTTCCAGACCGGCATCGAGGCCGACGCAGGCAATCGTCACATCCGCCGTTTCCGCATACATGGCCGCCTCGGCCAGGCGGTCGTCCGCCTGGGCCAGGTTGGAAGTTCTGTCCTTGAACAGATGGCTTCCGAGGCTGTACAACACGCGGATGCCGCGGGCCTTGCAGTAAGCCCGGATACCTTCCAGGAAGGTGACATAGCGGGAACTTGTGCCGTTGTAGTTACCCTCCAGCGCCGGGATGCTGTCCGCATTCGGGCCGATGACGGCGATCGTTTTGATTTTTGCGGGATCCAGGGGCAGGGTTCCGTCGTTTTCCAGAAGAACCATGCTCTTTTCTGCCGCCTTCAGAGCCAGCGCATCGTTTTCATCGGTATCGGCGTCGGTGACGGGGATACGGTTGTATTCGCAGTTTTCATCGAAGAGGCCCAGGAGATACCGGGTTGTGAAAAGACGTTCACAGGCCGTCGTGATCTGTTCTTCCGTCACCAATCCCTGTTTCAGGGCCTGGAGCATATGGAGATAGGTGTTGCCGCAGTTCAGGTCGCAGCCGTTTTTCAGTGCCAGGGCGGCGCTTTCTTCAGCCGTGTCGGTCACTTTATGATTCTCATGGAAATCGCGGACGGCCCAGCAGTCGCTGACCACATGACCGCGGAACCCCCATTTTTCGCGCAGGGTTTTCTTCAGCAGCGTTTCGCTTCCGCAGGCGGGCTCGCCGTTGACACGGTTGTAGGCGCCCATGACGGACTCCACTTCCGCTTCCTTCACTGTTTCTTCAAAGGCGGTGAGGTAGGTTTCAGCCATGTCTTTTGGATTTGCCACGGCGTTGAACTCATGCCGCAGGGCCTCGGGACCGCTGTGGACGGCAAAATGCTTGCTGCAGGCGGCGACCTTCAGGTATTTTCCGTCTCCCTGGAGGCCTTTGATGAAGCGGATGCCCAGACGGGTGGTCAGATAGGGATCCTCGCCGTAGGTTTCGTGACCACGGCCCCACCGAGGATCGCGGAAAATGTTGATATTCGGGCTCCAAACCGTCAGTCCCTTATAGATATCCCTGTCGCCGTGGGCGCTTTGGCCGTTATATTTCGCACGGGCCTCCCGGGAAATTGCGGAGGCGATTTCTTCCTGGAAATCCTCGTCGAAGATGGCGGCCAGGCCGATGGCCTGGGGAAAAACGGTGGCCGTTCCGGCGCGGGCAACCCCGTGGAGCACTTCATTCCACCAGTTGTAGGCGGGAATACCGAGCCGCGGGATGGCAGGCGCGTCGTATTTCAGCTGGGAAGCTTTTTCCTCAATCGTCATTTTTGCGACCAGTTCTCTGGCCTTTGCGGCAGCTTCTTCTCTGTTTCTCATCATTTCCGGTCTCCTGTTCCTCATCATTTTATGCCTGGAAACACGTCATCTACGCTGTATATCATCATAACACGAATAAGCCGTACGTACAACCTTAAAATGTTCGTATTTTTCGGGATCTTTCGAGAAATCAAAAGCGGGACATATAAAAAGAACCGTTCTCTCTTTTCAGAGGAACGGCCCTTCACAGGACACAGATCACACGCGTTTGACTTCCTTAATTTTGGCCGCTTTGCCCTGAAGGCTGCGCAGATAGTACAGCTTGGCGCGGCGAACCTTACCGCGGCGGATGACGTCGACGTGATCCACGCGGGGGGAATTGATCGGGAACGTACGTTCGACGCCGATCCCGTAGGACACCCGGCGAACAGTGAATGTTTCGCGGATGCCGCCGTTACGCTTGGCGATCACAGTACCTTCGAAGGCCTGCAGCCGTTCACGGTTACCTTCAACAACCTTGACCCAAACGCGGACAGTATCGCCGACATTGAACTGGGGAAGATCGCTGCGGATCTGCTTCGCCTCGATGGAACGAATAATCTCATTCATGATGTGTGCCTCCTTCCCTTATAGACGTTCTTGCTCCGGGGACGGAACCGAACGGAACCGTCACGCAGACCGGACAGAGGACCGTCCGCATAACTCTGATATATTATCATATTGCGAGAGGAAATTCAAGATGTTTTTTGGCGACAGATCAGAGACCGGTGGTTTCATAGGATGATGCGCCGTTGTTCGTCGGGCAGACGTACAGGATGGCATATTTTTCGGGAGTGAAATAATAAAGGAAGACGCTGGTTCCGTCCTCTGCGGTCCATTCCAGCGCGCTGCGAATCAGATCCTGCTGATAATAATTCTGGTAGATCCGATCCATCCATCCCTTGATGATCAGGGGATTGGCTTCCCGGCTGTCCCCGTAAACAGAACAGAGGGCACCGGTGAGATACTGATAATTCAGGGAGGTGCAGTCCTGCGTGAACTCATAAGTAATCATCCTGAGTGCATCCTGCTTGAACATATACACCAGATCGGCAGAAAAGCGGCTGACCTGAACCGGAGATTCGGAGATTAGCACCGCCCAGTCGGAAGAGGCAGACTGCTTCATCGGAATATTTTCTATTGCGATGACCTGCTGCTGATTCATGGCCCAGGATACACCGTTTCGGAAGGAAAAAGGCTTTGCCTGCTGTTGTTCCGTTGTCACCAGATCGCGAATGCTGGAGCCGGAAACCGGTGTGCCTTCACCAAAGGCGCCGCAAACGCTAAATAACAACGCCAGGCCGCAAACCATTGCTATGATCCGTTTCATTTTTCTTTCTCCTTTCGCGCATTTTCCGCGTTTTGATTTTCGATTCCGCGGATCTGCCGAAGTGTTTCCGCCACGATCCTCTCCTGCTCCTGCTTCAGAGGCGCATCCGGATTGTATTCAAATATTTCGCCGAAGGTGATGCTCCGATGCGTTTTATCTGCGTACATCGGAAGCATCCGAAGCTTCTTTTTCTTCCGCTTCCAGTAAATATTGGCCAGCATTACAAAGCCGGGAGACAGATCACCGATACCCTCCCGGGGATACTTCTGCTCCGGATTCTCCGGGAAAATAAGGATATTATCTCCGGTTTCCATAGCCTCCAGCGTTAAACGGAAGGTTTCCCGGAGCTTCAGGGGGGACTCCTTGTAAACGGGGATGCACTCCAGCTGTCCCATGACATTCACGCTGAGCCAGGCGGCCATTCTTGCCAACAGGCGCTTTTCGAACTCGGGCATACCTTCCTGGCGGCTGGTAGTGTTTTCATAGATATACTCGGTAACCGATTTCTTGTCGAACATCATGGTGGAATTCGCCCAGGCGCGAATCGGAACCGGAATATAGATTTTACAGGCCATGGGTCCGTAGAATTCACCGTGATTGCAGAGGAACACCAGCGGATTGTCGTCATCGGTGACAATATGATCCTTATTGTAAACCCTGCAGCGAAAATGGAGGCGGCAGAGGAAGATCAGGAACCGGGACAGCCAGGGCTGGCGGTAAGGTTCACTGATCACACGGGTTACCTGTTCCTGCAGCGCCGGGTTTTCGACACCGCTTTCCTTCAGCTTGAGCAATTTTCTTATTTTTTGAATATAGCGGCTGCTGAGAGGAAAGCGGAAGGCACTGATCAACGCGCCGATCAACACCAGGAACACGGGAACGGCCATCACCGGCTGAAAGCGGGCGGCCCATTCCTCCGCGGACTGCGGCAGGCCCCTGCGGTTCACGAAGCATACGATTCCCAGGGCAATCAGCGCCAGAACATCCCCCAGAAGGCGGGCCAGATTCCAGTTGGTGAGACGGAGCTTCCAGTAGCCCTTGGGAACCTCCGATCCGCTGGCGTGTACGGCTTCCGGCATCAGTTCCTCGATACGGCCGAGTCCGGTAAGGCTGAGGGATCCGCCCACGGTGCATATGATCAGGGAAATAAAAATTCTTGTATAATCAACCTTTCCGGCGACGAGCATCTGGATACAGAGAATAATACCGGCCAGCCACATGATGAGCCCGGAGCAAAGCAGCCAGGTCGGATCCTTCATGCCCTTACGTTCGGATTTGCGAATGAGCAAAAAGCCGATTTCGGCGGGAATCACGGTACACAGCACTGCGGTAATCATCGCGTGGAAAAGGCTTTCCCGGTTTGTTGCCACCAGGGCATAAATACAGGTGACAGTCAGTTCCACGGCCATCACCAGGAGGAGACTGACCCACTCCATCGTGTGATAGGCGTGCGCCTTACGAAAGTCTGCTTCTCCGAGATCCGATTCCTGTTCGATCTGTTCACGGCTTCCGCGAAGACGCCAGGTGACGTAAATCCGATATGCGATCAGGATCATAAACCCGGCGGCCGGCATCCACCCGTCTTTCCAACCGAAGTTTGTGAAAATAATGGCGGACATGCCGCCCATGATCAGCAGCTGGATGACGACGCCGCTGATCTTCGCCCGGAGCGGCAGTTTTTCATCCGCATTGAAAAAACGGGATACCCGGTCGATATTCGCCTCTGCACAGATGCACAGCACAACAGCCGCAAAAAGAATCCAGGTTTTGCCGCTTTGAATGGTACCCGGGAAAATGCCGACCAGCAGCACCCCGATGGCCAGCAGGACGATCAGGATCAACACCGTCCAGCGCTTTGCGTAGGACGGCAGAAACGCACGGTCTTTTCCGTAGGTTTTGGCAAAGACCAGAACCGCTTTTCCGCAAAGATAGAGCACGCCGCCGTAGAGCGGCATCCCTGTGAGCATGTTTGAAAGAATCATGCAGTAGATATAGCCGTAGAGCTGGGTTATGGCAGCACGCAGGGGCATTTTTTCCGCTGTTTTCGCAATCATGCCGGTCTCTCCCGTTTTACTAGCAGCAGAATGCCCAGGACGACCGGTACGGCCAGGCCAAGGAACATGACCGCGTAAAGCACATAGTGGCTGATACTCATGCGGTCGAGGGCAAACTCGATGCCGCCAGCAAGGCCGATGGACAAAGGAAGCGAAATGATCGCGGCGCGGAAGATCCCCTTATGGGCTCCGCGGTTGCGGATGCCGGCAAGGGTCACACCCCAGACCAGAAGGATCGCGGCAAAAATCTGCTGAAAGCAAACGAAGCTGTATTCCAGAAAATGGTCATAGCGCAGGCTTTCCAGAATAATGCCGCCGGCGCCGCAAAGCATCATGAAAAGGATCCAGAGATCACCGTCAGCCCGGTTTCGGGTGAGGAAAAACACAAGAACCAGGAACAGCACCACCGCGCAGATCGCGCAGAGCAGGTGCGTTGCCAGAAAAGAAACGTCTTCATAGTAAGCGTCTTTTACCGAGAGGAAAGTTCCGTCCGGAAAGCTTCCGAAAGCAAGCTGACGGCTTATATTGAACCCTTCCGTTACCCGTTCGCCGAAGCGCTCGGCAGCCATCATCAGCGGCAGTGCTACAGAAACAATATCCAGCAGTATATCTGCCTTTTCCCCCACGGCTTTCGAACAGATCCATGCGCCGAGGAAAACGCCGAAGATCATACCGAAAAGGCTGAAGCCTCCGATAGAAAGGTTAAACCATGCACGAAAAGGCACGCCGCCCAGAGCCACATCGTTCAGCAGGCAAAAGACCAGTCTTGAACAGATGATCCCGCACAGGAGACTGAGCAGGGACAGCAGGGCGGCAGTCCCCTTTTTCAGCCTTTCCGCGCGGCAAAGAACGCAAACGGCCGCAACGGCACAGAGGGCGCCGATAGCGCAATAAAGCCCGAAGGTGTAGACCTGGATCCCGAAGATTTCGGTTTTTGGCGCTTCTTCCCACATGTTCGAACCTCTTTCCTTCCGGAAAAGAGCAGATTAATTCCGCTCGTTTTCCGGCACAGCGGTGGCAAAATAGATAATATCGCTTTGGGATCTGTATTCAGACGCGGTCTGGTCTCCCTTTACATGGAACATCACATTGTCGGCATCGGGTCCGATCATGATCATTTCGGCGGTGTTTCCTCCGTCGAGATTATAGGCCTGGACGCAGCCCAGATCTTTCATGAGATAGGCC
>Ga0247611_10010808_pt1 | contig 10660 bp, 6 predicted proteins | sample 177DNAGHGhighgp2_FD_192422 | JGI IMG/M metagenome (GOLD analysis project Ga0247611, IMG submission 192422) | Sheep rumen microbial communities from Palmerston North, Manawatu-Wanganui, New Zealand - 1770 DNA GHGhigh gp2 | ecosystem: Host-associated > Mammals > Digestive system > Stomach > Rumen ... | reverse complement strand
TTTTTTCGTCCGAAAAAATTATGCGCGCAATTTCTTTTTTATCGGCTTTTAAAAATATTTTGCCCTTTATCGCCGACGGAAATTCGCCGCGCAACTTTTTTAAAGTTTTGCGCTTTTTATAAAGTCCGCGGGTTATTTCGTCGCAACTTACCGTTTTATATCCGTTTTCTTTTAGGGCGCAAAGGGCTGCGGTTTTGCCGCTTCCTATCCCGCCCGTTAAACCGATTAACATTTTTTCACCTTACTTTGCGTCGAACCACGTTTTACCCGAACCCACCGAAACCGTAAGCGGTACGGAAAGTTTTGCCGCGTTTTCCATTTCTTCGACGAGAATTTTTTGAACTTTTTCCTTTTCCGAAATAAATGCGTCGATAATCAGTTCGTCGTGTATCTGCAATATCAGTTCAGATTTTAAGCCTTCTTTTTTCAATTTGTTATAAACGCCGAGCATCGCGAGTTTTATTATGTCCGCGGACGAGCCTTGCAGGGGCATATTCATTGCGGCGCGTTCGCCGAAACTGCGCAGGGCGAAGTTTGAAGATTTTATCTCTCTTATATACCGTCTGCGCCCAAGCATAGTGATAGAATATCCCGTTTCGCGCGCGAACTCCACGTTTTTGTTCATATATTCTTTGACTTCGGGGTAGGTCTTAAAATACGCGTCGATATATCCTTTCGCCTTATACGGCGCGATTTTAAGGTTTTTGGCGAGCCCGAATTCGCTTATTCCGTAAATTATGCCGAAGTTTACCGCTTTTGCGCTCGACCGCATTTCCCGCGTAACCGTATCTATCGGTACGCCGAAAACTTTTGCCGCGGTAGAAGCGTGAATATCCTTGCCCGCGTTAAACGCGTCGACAAGTCCTTTGCACCCCGAAAACGCGGCGAGAAGCCTGAGTTCTATCTGTGAATAGTCCGCGCTTATAAGTATTCTGTCGTCCGATTTCGGCACGAAAAACTTGCGGAGTTCCCGACCTTCTTCGTCGCGGACGGGGATGTTCTGCAAATTCGGTTCTTTGGACGAAAGTCTGCCCGTCGCCGTCGTCGTCTGGTTAAACGAAGTGTGTATAAGTCCCGTCTTTCGGTCGATAAGCGGCTTAAAACCTTCGACGTAGGTGGAGTTTAATTTCTGCACTTTGCGGTAGTCGAGAATAAGCGGAACGATAGGGTGCGCGGACTCCAACGCTTCCAAGGCGTCCGCACTCGTGGAATATCCCGTTTTGGTCTTTTTGCCCTTGCCGATTTTAAGTTTCTCGAATAAAATTTCGCCGAGTTGGCGGGGGGAATTGACGTTAAGCGTTTCGTCGCCAGCGTATTCGCGGATTTTTTTCTCGTAACCCGCGGCTATCTCGGAATATTTTTCGCCTATCTCGTTAAGGGCTGCAAAGTCCACCTTAAAGCCCGCGGTTTCCATACTGAAAAGCACGTCGGCAAGCGGAAGTTCCACGTCGCGGTAAAGCCCCGCGACCTTTTCGCTTTCTAACTTGTCGCTTAAAATCTTATACGCGGAAAACAGCGAAAAGGCGGGCGCGTCACTATTTAGCCCGTATTCTTCGATAACTTCGGAAAGCGTTTCCGCTTTGCCCGTGAAATCGGTAAGATATTTCATTATCGAAACGTCGTCGCAGGCAGCGGTTAAAGTTAAACCGTATTCCGCAAGAATATGACGAAGTTCCTTTTTATCGTAAGCGATAAGGGCGGTTTGCCCGTCGAAAATCTCTTTAAGCGCGTTTACGACCGCCGCGCGCGAAAATCCGTCGTCCAAAAGCGTTTCGTTTAAAGGATATACGTATTCCGTTTCGCCGTCCGACAGGTTTACGAAAGACTTGGTAACGCACAAGGCTATTTTATCCGCGGTTTTGTAAAACGGCGGAAGGTCAAGAGACTGCGCCGCAACGAGTTTAACTTCCGTGTTTTTCGCAGCGTTTTCCGTTGTTTGTTCCGTCTGCCCGAACAGTTCGGATTTTTGGTATAAAGATTTGAATTCCAAAGCGACGAACTCGGCTTTAAGTTCCTGTGAAAAGGTTTTCGGCACGCGCATATCGTCGAGCGACAGATTTAAGTCGCAAGCCGTGTCGATAGTCGCAAGGGTATAGGAAAGATACGCGGAATCTTTACCGTCGATAAGTTTTTCGTGCAACTTTCCGCCGATTTTGTCGATATTTTCGTACACGCCGTCGAGCGAACCGTATTCGGCAAGAAGTGTTTTCGCCGTTTTTTCGCCTATGCCCGCTACCCCCGGAATATTGTCCGAAGCGTCGCCCATAAGCGCTTTTAAATCTATTATCTGTGCGGGGAGAAGTCCCGTCTTTTCGCGGAAGTTATCGTGCGTTAAAACGTCCACGTCGGTGATGCCGCGTTTGGTAAAATGCACTTCGGTCGTTTCGTCCACGAGCTGGAAGGAGTCCCTGTCGCCCGTTATTATAACGGTAGACACGCCCGTTTTTTTTGCGAGCGTACCGATAATATCGTCCGCTTCGTACCCTTCTTTTTCCACGATGCGGATATTCATAAGGGAAAGGACTTCCTTTAAAAGGGGTATCTGGGGACGCAGTTCTTCGGGCATAGGGTGGCGGGTCGCCTTGTAGCCGTCGTAGAGTTTATGGCGGAAGGTCGGCGCTTTTAAATCGAAGGCAACGGCGGCGTAATCGGGTTTTAATTCGGATAAGGTTTTTATAAACATAGTCATAAAGCCGTAAACGCCGTTGGTATATTTACCGTCTTTGGTAGTCAAAAGCGGCATAGCGTAGAACGCGCGGTTTATTAAACTGTTGCCGTCGATTAAAACTAATTTTTCCATAACCACCCCGAATATGCTTGCGAAAAGAAAAAAAGTATGATATTATATAGCAAGCGGAAAGAGAAATAATCTGTATTTATAATAATTGTAACACAAAAACGCATAAAAATACAGGTAATTTTCTCAAAAACTTTAATATTATGCCGAAGTGGTGAAATTGGCAGACGCGCCGGACTCAAAATCCGGTGGTAGCGATACCGTGCGGGTTCAAGTCCCGCCTTCGGCACCAAAATGACAGGGATAGGCAAAATGCCTATCCCTGTCATTTTGGCATTTAAGTTATAGCGGGACTTGAACAGGTTGGCATCGGCGGCCGAAAAGTATATCGTAATTTGCAATCTCGGCGTGAAAGCGAGCGTATATCCGTAAGGATATGCAAAAACTTTTGTTTTTGCAAAAAAACGCAAGCGTTTTTAGCAAAGCGGAGCAAGTCCCGTCCTGCGAACGAGCGCCCTCGCCCGCTATTTATTTTAACGACGCATACGTTGCGTCGTCTTGCTTTTTAAAAATAGTTGTACAAATATATAAATAAAAAGTGTAAAAATGTTTCGTTGTTCGTTTGTTGTTTTGTGCAACAAATTAACAACAAACTGCAACAAACGGGTATTGAAGTGTCCGAAATTTCGGGTTATAATTAAATATATAAATGAAAAAACAGGGGGATTTCCGTTTTATGAAAAATATCAGCAAAATTTTGGCTGTCTGTTTAAGCGTTCTGCTTGTTTTCTGTTCCTGCGGGAAAACGAACACCGTTACGCACGACGATAACGGCGGCCAGCAAGAAGAAATTGTCGAAAAGGATTTCGTAGAAGGCGTCAGCGGCGTTCTGTCCGTACAAGGTTCGGACGTCGTTTATCCCGAAGAACTTTGGTCGGCACCCGATTTCGGTTATGAAAGCACTCTGGATTTCGGCGGCGAGAATACCGAAGGGGTAAAAGGTATATTCTTTACTTCGCCTATACGATATAAGGGTAAACCCACGCGGGTCGCGGCGTATATAGGGTTTCCGAGTTATGCGTCCGCTACCGACAAAGTGCCGGCGATAGTGCTCGTACACGGCGGACTTGGAACGGCGGTTCCGCAGTGGGTCAAATACTGGAACGACTTGGGTTTTGCCGCGATAAGCATGGACACCGAAGGCGCAGAGCCTACGGCGGGCATTTCCAACGAGAACACGGGGGATTACCATAGGGACAGAAACCGTTATGCGGGCGGGCAGTTCTACGAAGCGGGTCCCACCAACAACGGTTTCAGCGACTGGGATAAACCGCTCGAAGATCAATGGATGTATCACGCGACTTCCGCGGTAATATTAAGCACTTCGCTTATTTCGTCTTTCGACTGTGTGGATAAGACGAAAGTTGGTATCACCGGTATTTCGTGGGGAAGCGTTATTACGAGTATAGTGTTAAAGTACGATTACAGGCTTAAATTTGCTATGCCGGTATACGGCGGAATAACGCAGTCGCAGTCGAGCGGAGAATCTTCTAACAGACACCCGAACGAAACTTCGGTAGCGCGTTGGGATACCATAGACGGAATCGTCGGGATAAATTGTAAGACCTTTTACGTCAATTCCGACGCGGACAGATTCTTTTCTATGGATATAGCGGACAGGTGCAGCAAGGCGACGAACGGTTCGCTTACTTATATCCACGGATTATCGCACGGGCAGAGCGAAGGCGCAAACGAAGAAAATCTTCCGAACTTCGCAAAGTTCTGTTGCGGCATGGAAACGACTTTCGTAACGATAACCGAGCAGCCCGCAAGGGAGAACCCGCGCATCACGCTCGAAACGTACGGCAACGCCAAAATAGAGTCGGTGTGGCTTTATTATACGGATAGCGAACTTGTAAACAACACGGCGACGTGGTACACCAAGTTCGTTTCGTTCGACGATTTACGCGAATATTCGTTTGAAGTGCCCGAAAGCAGACACGCTTACGTTCGGGTGCGTTACGATAACAGTAAAACGGTTTGCTCGTATCTGTTCTGACGTTTCGGATTACGAACAGAATAAATAACGTGTTGGAGGAAAATAAAATGATAATAAACGCGAAAGAAAAAAATATCGGTAAACTTATGTCGGTGTTTGCGTGTGCGTTGGCGGCGTTATGTATAGTTTTATCCGTCTTTTCGCCGCGCACGGTACAAATCACGGCGGTAGCGGAGTCCGGCGCGACGTATATGACGATGGAAACGGAAGAACTTCCGCTTGACGGCGCGATAAGAAGATCGGCGGGCAACGCGCAGATATACGGAAACGGCAATTTTATGGATTCGTTGGCAAAACCCGTTATGACGGTGGTGCACTTTCCTGCGATTGCGGAAGTAAAACTCAATACGACTATCCGTAAAAGATACACGGAAGGAACCGCCGAACTTTATTTCAGGATAGTTCAGGAACACGCGGATACGGGGCTTAACGAAGTGATTTATCCAAAGGACGGTACGTGGCTTTACTTAAACGACGGGCAGCAGAACGAAGAAGGCACGGGGTATATAAACGTCAGGATAACCGAGTACGTGAAAGCAAAACCGGGCGATAAACTGAAACTTATCGTTAAAAACGTCAACAACGGAAGTTGGTGTACGGCGGTGCTTGACGGCGGACTTTCCTTGATTTACGACGGCGGCACGGCGGACGGTATCAATTTTACGTATTCTAATCCGGCTTTGAATTACGCGCAGAGCGACACGGGAAACGACGAGATCCCCGAAAGGTTTCAAGGATATTACGGCGTCGGCGCGGTAAAATCCGACGTGATAACTTACGAATATATAACGTCTTATACGGATTATACGGAATAATACCCGATCAAGGTCGAGACAGGCAACAGTATTCGGAAAAAGGAGAACGATTAAATGGGTAAAAAGCACGTTGGCAAAAGTGCGGAATTGTTTTACACCGCGATGCGCATAAACAGCGACCTTATGGTCTACCAGTACGGTCATCACGAATGTCCGCCTTCGCACTATTACGGGCCGAGTGAGAGAGAATATTATCTTTTCCATTTTATAGTAAAGGGGAAAGGCGAATATACGGTCGGCGAAAAGAAGTACGAACTTAAAAGCGGCGAAGGGTTTTTGATAAAACCGGGGGAAACGACCTATTATCAAGCCGACGATACAGACCCTTGGGAATATTATTTCGTGGCGTTTCACGGAACGCTCGCTAAGAATATGGTCGGCGACATAGATTTTGAAGACGGGTATATTTTCCGCACGGACAATGCGGAAACGATAAAGAAGCGTATTAAAAGTCTGTGCAAAGAATATCCGACGGGGGCGCTTTGGAGCGAGTGCAAAGTTCTCGGTAAGTTTTATCTGTTGATTTCGGAAATGATCAGAGAAAGGGGCGCTAAAACCGTTCATACGCACAGAAAGCAGAACTTATCCGTGGTAAACGAAGCGCTGTCTTACATAAGAGACAATATTTCAAAAGAAGAGTTGACCGTACAGAGTATTGCGGAACAAATAAATTTGGACAGGACGAGTCTGTACCGCGCCTTTAAAAAGAAGTTCAACGTTTCGGTCGTAAGATATCTGAAAAATTACCGTATGGACATGGCGGCGGCGCTTTTATCGGAAACTTCGCTTACTTGTCGGGAGATATGTTTCAAGGTGGGTATGCCCGAATATCCGAATTTTTGCAAGAGTTTCAAGGCGTATTACGGATATACGCCGATGGAATACAGAAAAACGTTTTCCGGCGCGTATAAAAGAAAAAAAGTCGCGGGAAAAAGTCAATGGGGGAATAGTAAATGAAAAGAAAAAAGATAAGACGGTTGTTTACTGCACTCGCAGGGATGGTAGTAGCGGCAGTTATGTGTTTTACGGCGGTCGGCTGTGAAAGTCCCACGCGGATCTGGCAACCTTCGGAAGAAACGAACTTAAACGCTTACGGCGCGACCGCTCTGGACGGAAATATTTCTTTCGACTACGAACAAGTTTCGTCGGACGCTTATACCGTCTACGTTTCGCCGCGCGGCAACAACGCTAACGACGGGCGCTCGCTTTACAGTTCGGTGTACTCGATAAAACAGGCGCAGACTCTCTTGCGGAATTATTTATCGTCGGGCGGAAACGGAGATTGCGTTATAGTTCTCGACGACGGCGAGTATTTTATATCGGGCACTTTAAGTATAGGGTATTCGGACGTGCCGACGGACGGAAAACTGTATATACGTTCAAAAAATCCTAACGGGGCGACGATAAGCGGAGCAAAACGCGTGGACAATTCGACCGTTGTGGAAACGAAAGACGACGAGAAACTCGGAAGAGTATGGAAAATCCCGTGCGAAAAAGCGATAAACCAACTTTACGTCAACGAAGATTACGCTATTCGCGCGCGGTATCCCGACGCTGGCGAACAGTTAAGACTTCTCAATTGGGATAACTCTCTTAAACAGATAATAATCGACGAGAAAGATATAAAGGATTTTTCGGACGAAGAGATAAGCGGCAGTTCGTTCGTCGCCGAAATAATGTGGGCGGAATCTTATATAAGAATAGAAAACGTTTTGCGCGACGAAAAGACGGCGAATATCGTGCCCGTGGCGCAGGACATAGGCGTTTTTGCGCGGACTTCTCCTAATGCAAAGGAAAGACAAAGTTATCACCTTGAAAACTCGCGCGCGTTCTTGTCCGCGCGGGGCGAATTCTGGTATTCGGAAAGCGAACGGGTCGTTTATTATCTGCCGCACGAAAGCGAAACGCTGGAAAACACGGTTATTCGTATTCCCTATACCGAAGAATTGTTGAAAATAAAGAGTACCGCGGACAGTCCGATAAACGGCGTTCATATCGAAGGCATAAATTTCATGTATTCGGGCAACGCGCATATAGACGGAAAAATAGGCAATCAGGCGAATAAAGACGACGGTCAGAACAAGCGGTTTTCGGGGACGATACACGACGGGAGACCGTATTCCGCGGTAACCTTGGAATACGTGCGGAACACCCGCATGGTCGGCAATAAATTCGCTTGTCTCGGGGGCGGGGCGCTGGACTTTACGGAAGGCGTAGAGAACGCGGAAGTTGCAAAAAACCTGTTCCGTTCGGTCGGGGGCAACGGCATTTTGACCGGCGCTATCCATTACTCTGTCGATATGGTCGGCGAAGACGAAACGACCTACGTAAAGGATATAACGGTAAAGGACAATTATTTCCACGATATAGCGTGGCAGGAATACGGCGGGGTAGCGGTGTGTTTTAACTACTGCCGAAACGGCAAGATAACGCACAATACCGTAAACAACACGAGATATTCGGCGATCTGCGTCGGTTGGGGCTGGTCGCACGACGCGTATCCTTTCCTTGAAAGCAACGAAATAAGTTATAACCGTATATCTTGCGCGATAAACCTTATGAGCGACGGTAGCGCGATATATCTTGTCGGGTGTCAACCTTATTCCGAAGTGTTCGGCAATTATATAGAGTATATTTACGATTCGCCTTGGAAATATCCCAACGATTTGAAAGAGTTTAGGCACGCGAAGTGGGGGCTTTCGGCTATTTATCTCGATGAAGGCGTAGGGGGAACGGGCGAAGAAGATAAGGTTAGGGTTTACGACAACTACGTATTTGAAGGCGACGCCGACCACTTCTTTACCGCCAACGCGAAAACGGACGAAAATTTACGACCGTTATACGAAGTGACGGAGATCGCGGAAGGAAATAAGCAGGCCGTAAAAGAGAACGCGGGCGCGGACGGACGCGCGTTCGGAGAGATATACGGCAGAGCCAAAATTTTCGGCTGCTACACCGAAAACGAAAGCAGGGCGGCAGTATTCGGAGAAGCGTTGGACGGCGGTAAATGCGCGCTTATCTTAAAAGGTAAAGACGGCGAATTCACCAAACTCGCCGCCGCGGACGTTATTTCTTGGACGGAAAACAAAATCGTGTTTAATACCGCAAATTATTCGAGCGGCGAAGCCTTTATTTTATCGGAAAGCGGCACGACTTCCAACAGACTGTTCCTGTCTTTGAACGTGAACGTTCAGTACGAAAAATACGACCGTTTCATTGACGAGTGGGGCGGACTTTCGGGGCTTGCGCGGCTTTTAACGAGAAGTAAAGGACTTAAAAATTTTGAAGCCAGCAGTTTCTTGCCGGGTTGGTCGCCGAGCAATATTTACGACGACAATACATTTACGGGCTGGTCGGTGGACGACGGCGATACGAATCCGTGGATAACCTTCGAACTCGACGGGTTATCGACTATCCGTAGGTTTATGATTTACGCGAGAGACGGCGTGGATCAGGCGGAATGCCGCAAGAACTTCGAGATACACGGTTACGACCAGAACGGCAACGACTTGCTACTTTTTAAAGCGGAAAACGCAGAAGCGTTTCCGTACGGGGGCGTACTGGTCGTCAATATAGAAGAATCCGAGTACGCGGACAGGATATTCAGGTCGTTTAAGATATGCCGTCCCGAAGGGAATAGCGAATACTTCTTCGTTGCCGAAGTGGTGGTGATCTGACGACAAAGGAACGACTATGAAAAATACCGAGACTAATTTATTAAACGGCAAGACTTTTACACCTAAAAAGAAAAGTGCGAAAGAAGTATGGAAAGACAACTGGGAATATCTTTTGATGTGCGTTCCCATGGTCTTAAAAATATTGTTGTTTTCGGTCGTACCGATGCTGTGGCTTTTAATGGCGTTTCAGGATTACAAGGGGTTTCAGGGATTATTCGGAAGCGCTTGGGTGGGGTTCGACAATTTTGAATACTTTTTCAGAAGCGGCAGAATTTGGCGTGCTATAAGGAACACTTTGGGGTTAAACCTTATGTTTATAGCGATAGGTACGCCGCTTACCATCGCGATGGCTTTATTTATGTTTGAAATGAAAAGCCGTTTTACCACCAAACTGTTTCAGACGATATATTTCTTTCCGTATCTCATTTCTTGGGTAATAGTTCAGTATTGCACGGACGCGATTTTGGCAAGTAACGGACTTATCAACGGTATTATACAAGCGTTCGGCGGTGGGCGCGTAGATTTTTTCGCTATGAAATCGGCGGGACTGTGGCCGTTTATCCTTCTCTTTTGCAATATCTGGAAAAATACGGGCTATTCGCTAATAATGTACTATTCGGCGCTGCAAAGTCTGGACACTTCGCTGATAGAAGCCGCCGAACTCGACGGCGCGGGCAAACTTCGGGTAATGTGGCACGTTTCGTTGCCGCATTTAAGAAGGATAGTGGCTATTCTTCTCATTATGTCGATGGGCGGGGTGTTCCGTTCGGACTTCGGTCTTTTCTGGTTTATTCCGCAGAACGATATAAGCGGGGCGCTTCTTTCCACTACCGAAACGCTGGACACTTACGTTTACCAGATGTCGATACTGAATTTCAATTACAGTACGGGTACGGCGATAAGCCTCGTGCAGTCGCTCGTGGGAACGGGAACGTTGCTTCTGACGAATTATATAGTCAAGTTGATAGACCGCGAATCGGCATACATTTAAGGAGAAGTTTATGACGGTAAAATTACGCAAAATAACGGGGTTCGACTGTTTCAACGTGTTCTGGATGCTACTCTTTGCAATATTCTGTCTTATACCGCTGCTTATTATGTTTTCCGGCTCGTTTTCGACCGACGGCGCGTTGCAGACTTACGGGTTTACGCTTTTCCCGAAAGAGTGGAGCCTGTTAGCCTACGGAATAGTTTTCAAAGACGGTCTGATACTTTTAAGAGCGTACGGGATAAGTATTCTCGTTACCGCGGCGGGTACGGTTTTGAGCATTGTGCTTACGGCGTTAATTGCCTTCCCGCTTTCGAGAAACGATTTCAAATTCAAAACCCCGATAACGATTTTAATTCTTGTAACTATGCTTTTCTCCCCCGG
>Ga0247611_10010807_pt1 | contig 10662 bp, 8 predicted proteins | sample 177DNAGHGhighgp2_FD_192422 | JGI IMG/M metagenome (GOLD analysis project Ga0247611, IMG submission 192422) | Sheep rumen microbial communities from Palmerston North, Manawatu-Wanganui, New Zealand - 1770 DNA GHGhigh gp2 | ecosystem: Host-associated > Mammals > Digestive system > Stomach > Rumen ... | reverse complement strand
GTCAGCTGCTAATTATGGTAACCCTGATAAAGAACTTTTTACAATTGGAATTACAGGAACTAAAGGAAAGACTACAACAACATACATGATTAAAAATGTTTTGGAAAATTGTGGTATTAAGACAGGTCTTATAGGAACAATTGAAACAATTATTGGTGAGGAACATATTCCATCAGAGAATACCACACCAGAATCAAGCCAGATTCATGAAACATTTAGAAAAATGGTAAATGCTGGTTGTGAGGCTGTTGTAATGGAAGTTTCAAGTCAGGGACTTAAATTAGATAGAACAGCAGGTATTATGTTTAATATAGGCGTATTTACAAACCTTGAGCCAGATCATATTGGACCAAATGAACATGCTGATTTTGAAGAATACTTAGAATGTAAGGCTAAATTATTCAGACAGTGTACAACAGGTATTGTTAATGCAGATGATGAGCATGTTTCAAAAATTATTGAAAAGGCAACTTGTAAAATAGAGACATATGGAATTGATAAGGATGCTGATTTAAAGGCTGATAACATAGAACTTTTCCATGATGGTGGCAATATTGGATTAACATATAAATTAACAGGAAAAGCTATGGAGAAAGATTTAGATGTAAAATTAAATCTTCCAGGTAGATTTTCAGTATATAACTCACTTTCAGCCATTGCAGTAACAAGACATTTTAATGTTTCAAATGAGAATTTATTAAAGACTCTATTAGATGTTAAGGTAAAGGGTAGAATTGAGTTAGTAAAAGTATCTGATAAATTTAGTTTAATGATAGACTATGCACATAATGCTATGTCCCTTGAGAGCTTACTTACAACACTTAGGGAATATAATCCACATAGAATTGTAACTTTATTTGGTTGTGGTGGTAACAGATCAAGAGATAGACGATTTGAAATGGGTGAAGTTTCAGGTAGATTATCGGATTTAACAATTATTACTTCAGATAATCCAAGAGATGAGGAACCAGAAGCAATTATACAGGATATAATTACTGGTATTTCAAAGACAAATGGAAAGCATGTGGATATAGTTAATCGTAAGGAAGCTATTAAATATGCAATTGCTAATGGTGAGCCAGGTGATATTATTGTTCTTGCAGGAAAAGGACATGAGGATTACCAGATAATTAAAGGCGTTAAGCATCATATGGATGAAAGAGAGCTAATTGCAGAGGTATTAGAAGAACTTAAGAGGTAAAAATGTTTGCTGATATAATAATAGATATATCTCATGAACAACTAGATAGAACTTTTCAATACAATATCCCGGATGATCTCCGGGATATTGTTAAGATTGGAAGCCAGGTTAGGATCCCTTTTGGAAGAGGAAATAAGCTTATTACAGGTTATGTTATTGATATAACAAGTAAAGCAAATTATCCAGTGGATAAGATAAAGGATATTGAATCTTGTCTAGAAGATAGGGTGGGAATAGCAAGTGATATGATTAATCTAGCTTACTGGATTAAGAAAAATTTTGCATCAACAATGAACCAGGCTTTAAAGACTGTAATTCCTGTAAAGGATAAAGTGGGTCCTAAGGAAAAGAAAAGTGTAGTTTTAAAGGTAACTAAAGAAGAAGCAGTTATCCTAAATGAAACTTACAAAAAGAAGAACTCAAAGGCCAAAGTTAGACTAATAGAGGCTTTGATAGAAGAACCAGTGCTTGAAATGGAAATAATAAGAAATAAGTTAAATATTTCTACATCAACCATTAATTTGCTAGAAAAAGATAACGTAATTGAAGTAACTACTAAGAAGTATTATAGAAATCCTGTTAAGGACAATGATGCTTTTAAGAAAAATAAGGCTATTGTGCTAAATAAAGAACAAGAAGAGGCAGCTAATACAATTAAAAAAGATGTAGAGGAACAAAGATATAATACTTATTTATTACATGGAGTTACAGGAAGTGGTAAGACAGAGGTTTATCTAGATGTAATTAAAGAGGTTATTGATGAGGGTAAGCAAGCAATTGTGCTTATTCCAGAAATTGCTCTTACATTTCAGACAGTGCTTAGGTTTTACCATAGATTTGGTAGTAAGGTTTCAATTCTAAATTCGAAGATGTCTAAGGGTGAGAGATATGACCAGTTTTTGCGAAGCATGAAGGGAGAAATAAGTGTAATTATAGGACCTAGATCCGCACTTTTTACACCATTTCCTAATCTTGGCTTAATAGTAATTGATGAAGAGCATGAAGGTGCTTATAAATCAGATAAGACACCAAGATATCATGCAAGACCTGTGGCAATTCATATTGCAAAGAATAAGCAGATTCCAGTTATTCTTGGTTCTGCAACCCCTAGTATAGAAAGCTATGAATTGGCTAAAAGAGGCGAATATAAGCTTATAACGCTAAATAATAGAGCAGGAAATGCAACTCTTCCAAAGATTTATGTGGAGGATATGAGAAGAGAGCTTCAAATGGGGAATCGCTCGGTTTTTAGTAAGCGTTTACAAAGCTTAATAGTAGATAGATTAGAAAAAAAGCAGCAAATAATGCTGTTTTTAAATAAAAGAGGTGTTGCAGGATTTATTTCTTGTAGATCTTGTGGACATGTAATGAAGTGCCCACACTGCGATATTTCTCTAACAGCGCATAATAATGGAAAATTAATGTGTCATTACTGTGGTTATGAGCAGCCAAATGTTACTATATGTCCAGAGTGTGGTTCTAAATATATTGCAGGTTTTAGAGCGGGTACACAGGCCTTAGAAAGTCTTATTAATAAGATGTATCCGACGGCTAAGGTACTAAGAATGGACATGGATACAACTAAGAATAAGGGGGGACATGAGAAAATCCTTGAGCAGTTTGCAAATCACGAAGCTGATATCTTAGTTGGAACACAGATGATTGTTAAGGGACATGATTTTCCAGATGTTACACTTGTGGGAATAGTGGCAGCAGATATGTCATTATACGCAGGGGATTATAGAGCTCCTGAGGTTACTTTCCAGTTACTTACACAAAGTGCTGGCAGGGCTGGTAGAGGTAATAAAAAAGGTGAGGTTGTTATACAGACCTATACACCAGAACATTACAGTATAGAGACTGCAGCTAATCAGGATTATATAGGTTTTTATGAGCAAGAAATTGCTTATAGAAAATTACTTGGTTATCCACCAATAATAAATATGCTAAAAATAACAGTATCAAGCGCATCTGAGGAGGCTCTAGATGAGGCTAGTAACTTACTAAAGGATAGGGCTAGTAACTTAGATAATTCCATAGTTTTAGGACCTAGCAAAGCAAATATTTATAAAATTAATGATATTTTTAGCAAAGTTATATATATTCGTAATAAAGAATATGATAAACTAACGTTGATATATGAGAACTTGGATGCTTATGTAGTAGGTAATCCTAAATTTAGAAATGTTAGTGTGAATTATGATTTTAATGCTTAGTAAATAAGCGGATAGGAGAAATAAAATGGCAATTAGAAATATTAGAGAATTAGGTGATGAAACACTTAGAGCTGAGTGTAAAGAAATTAAGGAAATGACACCAAGAATTAAGGAATTAATTGAAGATATGTTTGAAACAATGTATGAGGCTAATGGTGTAGGTCTTGCAGCTCCTCAGGTTGGTATTAGAAAAAGACTTGTAGTAATTGACTGTGGTGATGATCCATTAGTACTTATTAACCCAGTTGTATTAGAAACTAGCGGTTCACAGACAGGTCAGGAAGGTTGCCTTTCTGTTCCAGGCAAGGTAGGAATTGTAACACGTCCAAATTACGCTAAAGTTAAGGCTCTTGATGAGAACATGGAAGAAATAATTGTTGAAGGTGAAGAATTACTTGCAAGATGTATGCTTCATGAAATCGATCATTTAAATGGAATTATGTATGTAGATAAGGTTGAAGGCGAGTTAATGGAAGTTGACTATGATGAAGACTAATTAAGACTAATCTAGGAAAAGAGGAATTTAAGTGAAGGTTATTTTTATGGGAACACCGGATTTTTCGGTGGGAACTTTAGAAGAAATTATAAAAGCAGGCCATGAGGTTATGGCAGTAGTTACACAGCCAGACAAACCAAAGGGAAGAGGTAAAGCTCTACAGTATTCTCCAGTAAAGGAGGCAGCCCTTTCACACAATTTAGAAGTACTACAGCCAGTTAAGGCAAGGGATGAGGCTTTTATTGAAAAATTAAGACAATATAATGCAGATGTATTTGTAGTTGTGGCTTATGGCCAGATTTTACCTAAAGAAATTATAGATATGCCAAAGTATGGATGCATTAATGTACATGCTTCTCTACTTCCAAAATATAGAGGTGCAGCACCTATTCAATATGCAGTAATTGATGGTTGTGAGTATTCAGGTGTTACAACAATGTTAATGGATGAAGGCCTTGATACAGGTGATATTTTATTGGTATCTAAGGTTAAGTTAGACAAGAAGGAAACAGGTGGTTCTCTTTTTGATAAATTAGAAGATGTTGGAGCTAAGTTATTAGTTACAACACTTTCTAAGTTAGAAGATGGTACAATCACAAGAACTAAGCAGATTGAGGAAGATTCAACTTATGTTAAGATGATAAAAAAGAGCATGGGTAAAATTGATTTTAATAAGTCAGCTATTGAAATAGAAAGACTTATTAGAGGTTTAAACCCATGGCCTTCAGCTTATACATCTCTAGATGGTAAGACATTTAAGATTTGGGAAGCTAATTGCTTAAGTGATGTGGAATATGATTCATCTAAGTTAACTGAGATTAAGCCGGGAATGGTAATTAAAATCAATAAAAATTCTTTTGTAATAAAATGCCAGGAAGGCTATCTAGAAGCTTTAAGTGTACAGCTTGAAGGTAAGAAAAGAATGGATGCAGGTTCATTCCTAAGAGGATATAACTTAGAAGAAGGTACTGTTTTTAATTCATAAAGACTTTTATGGGTGAGGTGATAATTATGTATTATGGATATGGCTTAGGTTATGGATATTATTTTGATCCAACATATATCTTAATTATAATTGCAGCTGTAATTGCATTAATTGCTCAGGCTGGAGTTTCAATTACTTTTGCAAGATACCAGAAAGTAAGAAGTGCTAGAGGTCTTAGTGGGGCAATGGTTGCTGAAGAGATTTTAAGAAGCCAGGGTATATTTGATGTTGGTGTATGCCATGTTTCAGGAAATCTTACAGATCATTATGATCCAAGAACTAAGATGGTAAATTTATCTGATTCGGTATATAATGCTACAAGTGTGGCAGCTATTGCTGTAGCAGCCCATGAATGTGGACACGCAATTCAGCATAATAAGGGCTATGTACCACTAGCATTAAGATCTGGACTAGTTCCATTTGCCAATATAGGATCTAAGGCATCTTGGATTTTTATTATACTTGGTGTATTAATGGGCTTTAATCAGACTCTTATTACAGTGGGAATACTTATGTTTTCTTTAGCTGTATTATTTCAGATAGTTACACTACCTGTTGAATTTAACGCTTCCAATAGAGCCCTTAATATTATTAAAAATAACGGAATGCTAATAGAAAAAGAAAACTCATATGCTAGAGCAGTTCTTACTGCAGCAGCATTTACATACGTAGCTTCTGCAGCATCTGCAGTTTTACAGCTATTAAGATTAATTATATTATTTGGAGGACGTGATGACCGCGATTAATTCAGTTAATCTAAGAGCAGTTGTATTAGATATGCTCTTAGAAAATGAAAAAAATGGCGAATTCTCTAATTATCTTTTAAATAATGCGCTGGCTAAATACCAATATTTGGAAAAGAGCCAGCGCTCATTTATCGCTAAGCTATTTATTGGAACTATAGAAAGAAAGATAGAATTAGATTATATTTGCAATCAATTTTCAAAGACAAAGACTAATAAAATGAAGCCTTTAATTAGGTCTTTAATCAGAATGTCGATTTATCAGTTAATGTATATGGATATGGTTCCGGAATCAGCTGTATGTAATGAAGCTGTTAAATTAGCTAATAAAAGAGGTTTTTCTAATTTAAAGGGCTTTGTTAATGGAGTCCTTAGAAATATTGCTAGAAATAAAGATTCAATTAAATATCCAGATAGCTCGGATTTTGTTCTTTATAATAGTATTAAGTATTCAATGCCAGAATGGATAATTGAAATGTGGCTTAAAGACTACGAGAAGGAAGTTGTGTCTGATATACTTGCTGGTCTTTTTAAAGAAAAAAGAACATATATTAGAGTTAACACAATTAAAACAACAGTTGCTAAGTTAGAAGAAATTCTAACAAAAGAAGGAGTTACTGTTAAAAAGACAGATATAGACTATGCCCTTGAAATAAGTGGATATGACTATCTAACCAATTTGGATAGCTTTAATGAGGGCTTATTTACAATTCAGGATTTAAGCTCAATTATTGCTGGCTTTAATTCTAATATTAAAGAAGGGGATATAGTTCTTGATGTATGCGCAGCACCAGGTGGTAAAAGCGTTAATGCTAGTTTATTAACCAAAGAAAAAGGAAGGGTTTATTCAAGAGATATTTCCTATGAGAAGACAGATAAAATCGAGGAAAATCTTGACAGACTAGGTTTATTAAATGTAGATGTGGATGTATTTGATGCTACAGATTTCGATGAGGATATGGTAAATAAATGTGATGTAGTAATTGCAGACTTACCATGTTCGGGTCTTGGAATTATAGGCAGAAAGCCAGATATTAAATATAATGCTACAATGGATAAATGTAGAGAGTTAGTTAAAATACAAAAAGATATTTTAGTTAATGCTACAAAATACGTTAAAGATGGGGCTTTTTTAATATATAGCACATGTACAATTAATAAAGAAGAAAATGAAGATCAGGTTAGATTTATTGAAAGCCTTGGATTTAAATGTGAAGAAAAAAGACAATTATTACCAGGTCTAAATTCTGATACTGATGGATTTTTCTATGCAAGAATGAAAAAATTATAGAGGAAAGATATATGGAAATTAATTATAAGATAAATGATGGAAGAGTGGATTTAAAAAGCCTAAATGTTGATGAATTAACTTCATATATTGAGAGCCTAGGAGAGAAGAAGTTTAGAGCAAATCAAATTTATCAGTGGATGCATGAAAAGCTAGTTACTGATTTTGATTCTATGAAGAATGTGCCTTCTAAATTACTTGACACATTAAAAGAAAATGCGCATTTGACAGCTCTTACACCAATTAGAGTTCAGACATCTAAAATTGATGGCACTAAGAAATTCTTATTTAAGTTATATGATGGGAATGTCATTGAAAGTGTGCTTATGAAGTATCATCATGGTAATTCAGTTTGCATTTCATCCCAAGTTGGATGTAAAATGGGATGTCGCTTTTGTGCATCTACCCTTGATGGTTGCGTAAGAAATCTTTTGCCATCAGAGATGCTAGACCAAGTTTATAGAATACAGGATAGCACGGGTGAGAGAGTGTCTAATATTGTAATTATGGGTTCTGGTGAGCCAATGGATAATTATGATAATGTATGTAGGTTTTTGGAGTTGATAAATTCTCCTAAAGGACTTAATATAAGTCTTCGTAATGTTACTGTTTCAACATGTGGTCTTGTGCCACGTATAAAGCAGTTAGCTGACTTAAAATTACAGATTACATTAGCTATATCACTTCATGCGCCTAATGATACACTACGAAAGACAATGATGCCAATAGCTAATAAATATTCAATTGAAGAGATAATGGATGCTTGTAGATATTATCTAGAGCAGACAGGAAGAAGAATTTCTTTTGAATATAGCTTAGTGAAAGGCGTTAATGATACTAAAGAGTGCGCAAGGGAATTAATTGATTTAGTGACTGGCCTAAATTGCCATATAAATCTTATTCCAGTTAATCCAATTAAGGAACGAGATTATGAGCAATCTAATAAGGAAGCAATAATGGCATTTAAAAATAAACTTGAAAAATGTGGAATTAATGTTACTATTAGAAGAGAAATGGGTCGCGATATTGATGGAGCTTGCGGTCAATTAAGAAAAAGTTATATGGAGGATAGTCATGAAAGCAGTAGCAATGACTGATATTGGTAAACAAAGAAAAACCAATCAGGATTTTGTCTATACGTCTATGACACCGATAGGAATTCTCCCAAACCTTTTTATAGTAGCAGATGGAATGGGGGGCCATAAAGCAGGAGATATGGCATCTAGGTATACTGTGGAAACACTTGTTAAGCTTTTAAGAGAAAGCTCAAGTAAAGATGCAGTAACTACACTAGTGAATGCAATTACAAAGGTTAACAAATTGCTTATTGAAAAAGCAAAGGAATCAGAAGAATATACAGGCATGGGAACAACACTTGTTTGTGCAACATTTTCTAATGACACACTTTTAATTGCTAACGTTGGGGATAGTAGACTATATGTTGTAAACGAGGATATTCGTCAAATTACAAGAGATCATTCTTTAGTTGAGGAAATGGTTTTGGCTGGTGAAATCAATAAAGAAGAAGCTAGAACACACGAAAGAAAAAATGTCATCACTAGAGCAATTGGTGGTACCGATGTGGTAGAACCGGATTTATTTAGAATTGATATTAAGAAAAACGACTATATTTTAATGTGTAGTGATGGATTAACTAATATGGTTGAAGATAATGTAATCGCTGATATTATAAACAGTGAATCAGATATTAATAATGCCGCAAAAAAACTGATAGACAAGGCAAATAAGAATGGTGGAGCAGACAATATATCAGTTGTAATTATTAAAATTGATTAGAAAGGTATAAGTTAATATGTTAAGAAAAGGACAGTTTTTAGCTGACAGATATGAGATATTAGAACAGATAGGCACGGGAGGAATGGCTGACGTATATAAGGCTAAAGATACTAAGCTTAATAGGTTTGTTGCTATCAAAGTGATGAAGAAGGAATTTAGTGACGATTCAACTTTTGTTTCTAAATTTAGAGCAGAAGCTCAATCTGCAGCAGGTCTTACACATTCAAATATAGTTAGTGTATATGATGTTGGAGACGAGGATGGAGTCTACTATATTGTAATGGAATTAGTAGAGGGAATTACACTTAAAAAATATATAGAAAAAAGAGGAAAGATACCATTTAAGGAAGCAGTAAGTATTGCAATTCAGATTGTAAATGGTATGGAAGCAGCCCATAAATCAGGAATTGTTCATAGAGATATTAAACCACAAAATATCATTATCTCTAAAGATGGCAAGGTAAAGGTAACAGATTTTGGTATTGCTAAAGTGTCATCTAATACAACAATTAATTCTTCTCAAACAATGGGATCTGTTCATTATATTTCGCCAGAACAGGCAAGAGGTGGATTTTTAGATGCAAGAACAGATATCTATTCAATGGGCGTTACAATTTTTGAAATGTTAACAGGCACTGTACCTTTTGATGATGAGAATTCAGTTACAGTAGCTGTTAAACATATACAGGACAAGATACCATACGCTTCTTCAAGAGCTGAAGGTATTCCTGTAAGTATAGATAAGATTGTTGCAAAATGTACAGAGAAAAAGCCTGATAGAAGATATCAATCAGCAGAAGAATTGCTTGCGGACTTAAAGAAGTCTCTAGTTATGCCGGATGTAGATTTTGTACAAACAACACCTACAATGGAGGATACAATGTCAAGAAAAGAAGATTTAGATGAGAACATCAATGACGAATTAGATTTAGACGAGCTTGATGAAGATGTTCTAGCAGATGATGCTACAAAGGAAGAAACTGATGAGGATGATATTGATGATGAAGGCAATGAAAAGCTTGATAAGATCATGAAATATATCGGACTTGGAATTGCTGCAATTATTCTTATAATTGTGATTTTCATCTTATTAAGACTTGCTGGATGTGGTACATCAAAGACTAATGAAACTGAAACAGAATCTACAACAGTAGAAGATGATTCTAATATGGTTGAAGTACCTGATGTTACAGGACTTACAAGAGAAAAGGCAGTTGCTAAGTTAAATGGAGCTGGCTTAGGATATTCTGTTGTAAGACAGTCATCAGATACAGTAGAAAAGGATACAGTTATTTCACAGGGTACAGCAGCAGGAACAAAGGCAGCCAAGAATTCTAAGATTGTACTTACAATTAGTTCAGGTAAGGAAGATAAGGCTGTTGCAATACCTAATGTAATTGGTCAGACAGAGTCAAGAGCTACACAGACACTTAAGAATGCAGGTTTTGATGTTGCTGTAGAATATGCTTATAGTTCTTCGGTTAAACAGGGCTTAGTAATTAGCTATTCACCAACTGGTAGTGCTCAGGAGGAATCAACAATTACAATTACAATAAGTAGAGGCCCAGAAGTTACGGAAAAAGCAGAACCTTCATCAAATAGTAATAGTAGTGTACAGAAGAACGATAATCAAAATGAACAACAAGGTATTAAACAAAATCAAAATGGTAACCAGGATCAAGATAATAAAGAAAAGTCAGACGATGATTCGGGTGATAAATCGGATAATAAATCGGGAAGTTCAGATACAAATGCAGGTAATGCTCAAGAAGGTTCTAATTCAAAACAAGGAAGCGGAACCGGAACTGGAACTGGAACAGGAAATGGTTCAAGCTCGGGCACTAACAACACAAATAACTAGGTAGTTTATGCAAGGAAAGATAATTAAAGGCATTGCTGGCTTTTACTACGTATATGTGGAAGAAGCCAGCAATAT
>Ga0247611_10010805_pt1 | contig 10663 bp, 9 predicted proteins | sample 177DNAGHGhighgp2_FD_192422 | JGI IMG/M metagenome (GOLD analysis project Ga0247611, IMG submission 192422) | Sheep rumen microbial communities from Palmerston North, Manawatu-Wanganui, New Zealand - 1770 DNA GHGhigh gp2 | ecosystem: Host-associated > Mammals > Digestive system > Stomach > Rumen ... | reverse complement strand
TTCTTTATCTCTTCCGCCTTTTCTTCCGAATACATGCCCTCCAGCTGCAGCATATACTGCTTATAGTATATATCCTCCGGCATACGGAACACTTCCCTGACCGGGCTGAAAGAGACAGCCCTGAAGATGATGAAGGCTGCAAGGATCAGCAGTACCCCTTCACAGAAGAGGTACCTGTGGCACTCCTGCAAAAATACGGAACGGCTGCGTGAAGGGATAAGGCTGAGCCTTACCCTGTCCGGTACCGGACAGGCAGTACCGGTTATGCGGTCATACGCCATTATACCTAAGATACTTAACACTATGAGCAGGACGGATAAAAACCCCAGGTAAACGGGAAGGTACCATACCGGTCTTCCGAATACGTTAAGGTTTATATAATCCCCCAGCAGGAAGCCGGTATCTGCTCCTGCAAAGATGTTTATAAACTTAAAAAGCCCCCATATACTGTTCCCCGGTACGGTAAGATACAGGAAGCCTTCTGTCCCGGCTGCGGCTGCCATTCCGAGGAGCATGCCGGGATATGTCTTAAAGGCACAGGCAAGGAAGAACACAAGTACCGTGACCATAACAACAAACGCTGCCCTAAAAAGGACAGTCACGAGCACAAAGCCCGTGATGCTCAGCTCAAACACACAGGTACGGTACTCGGGCACGGACTGGATGGGACGTGACATATTCCCAAGACCGTATGTCATCCCCGCCGTTATCCAGCTGATGCCCTCAAGCACCACTGTTGTCAGCACAGCCGATACCATGCACACCTTAAGCTTAGCCGCCCCGTGGGGCTTATGCCCTTTTGCCGTGGTACGGGTAAGGTTGAGCGTACCTATCTCTTTTTCCCTTACCACAAGGGAAAAGATGATATATATCATGAACACTATGGCAAATATGACAGAGCCTGTATACCCGGAAGCCATGACCACTCCCCTGCCGGGTCCCGGCTCCGTCCGTATGGCGGGGAGCCTGTCGTATACCTCTGCCGTCTTAGCCATGTTCAGGCGTGAAAAGCCGGATGCGTCACTGAATATGGGGAGCACGCTCAGGCGTTCGGCCGAAGCTATTATGCCCTCCCTGTAGTCCATGTATCCGGATATATCTTTTATCTCAGACTTTACATAGCTTATCAGGAAATACTCTGCGGTTATCTCCCCCGTATCCCTGCTCTTTATATACTCTTCAGCCTCATCAAAGGTTCCGTTCATCTCCGGTCGTTCATATATGGCCTTATAATCTTCCGCACGGAAAACATACCCCCTGTTTTTCTCGCTTACTGTGATGAACAGCCAGCTTAGGAAACAGACGGCAGCAAGTATCAGAAATGTCCTTTTTCCAAATGTTTTCTTTAACTCGTTAAAGAAAAGCATTCCTGACCTCCTTACTCAAAATGATACAGGTACAGGTCCTCAAGGTCGGGCTTGACCTCGCAGGCCTTATGCACGTGCTCAGGTACCGTATCATTTACCACGCGTACTCTTATCTCTTCCTCATCCTTATGTACGTTCACTATCCTGTATCTGTTGCGGATATCTTCAAATCCTTTATCATCCGTTACTATCTCGAACACCTTGCCCTGCATGTCCCGGGAAAGCTTGCCGGGTGCACCCTGCTTTATCACTTTTCCATTGTCAAGCAGGAGTACATCCTTTGCTATAAACTGTATGTCGGGTACCACATGCGTGGCTATGATTATGATGCTCTCAAACCCCACCCGGGAGATGATGTTCCTCATCTGGATCCTCTCCTTCGGGTCCACTCCTGCAGTGGGTTCGTCAAGTATGATGAGTTCCGGCTTTCCGAGCAGCGCCTGGGCTAAAAGCGCCCTCTGCTTCATGCCTCCCGAAAGCTCACCCAGCCTCTTTTTCCTGTCTTCATACAGGTTGACCTGCTCCAGGAGCTGCTTTATATCCCCTTCTACGGTGTTTTTATCCAGATCCTTAAGCCCTGCCATGTACCAGAGGAACCTTTCCACGGTAAATGCAGGATAAATGTTCTGCTGCTGCGGCATAAAGCCTATCTTGGCACGGTATGCGGAGCCGAGCTCTTTTATGGGCACACCGTCACAGAGCACTTCCCCGGATGTGGGCTTCAGGTTATCCGTTATCAGGTTCATGAGCGTGGTCTTCCCTGCCCCGTTCGGTCCCAGCAGGCCGTATATCCCCGGGGTGAATTCAAACGTGAATCCGTCCAGTGCACGTGTTTTTTTATAGTCTTTTGTCAGGTTCCTGCATTCAAGCTTCATGATACATCATTCCCCATTATCCATTACCTTGTATTCAAAGCTGCCCTTCATAAACTCTTCCCTTGGAAAGCATACAAGGTCATTACCTGCTGTTCCGAATATATTCCCGTATACCCAGTGCGGTGTAACCCATGTCAGATATATCCTGTTCTCCGGATCATATGTCCCTATCTCTTTTAGCTCTCTTGTACCATTTTCCCATAGCAGGACTTTTCCGTTCCCTGAAAACAGGACTCCCGAATCAAACAGGCATTTACTGTATCCTTCACACGATACTCCGGTTATCTCATAAACCGTGTCATTCCCAAGCTCCTGTAGTATCATCCGGTTATCGTAGCATGTAAACATATGTCCGTATGCGATCATACAGAATGTGCTGTCAGATGGGATCTCACAATACTTTCTCTTTTCCCCTGTTTTTATGTTATACTCCCATATTTCTTCTTTTAGAAATGAATTATTATAATCCTCCCTTTCCAAAGCAGACAGCCCCGCAAAATCGATCTTGCTGATATCTTCCGTGAAGTATGACTCATATATATATACTTTATCATCCTTAACTGTAGCTGCCAGCAAGCGGCCTCCGTATGTGTCTCCAAAATCAACATCCGTTATTTCTTCTGTTTCCAGATCAAGAAGGATCATCCCCAGCCTGATCTTCTCTAACGGGATCCCGTTCTGATCTTCCTGGTTATAATACAGGTAGATAAAATAGTTGTCCTCATATGTACCGAGTGTAAATACTTCAGTATTCTCAGCACGGTAAAGGAGCTTCCTGTTAGTCCCGTCCTTGTCCGCCCGGTAAAAGCCCTTAACAAACAGCTCGTTTCCTTCTTCTCCTGCTACATAATACAGACGATCCCCCACTATGGCCGAACAGTTGTACCACTCAGCAAAAAAAGCATCACAGGTCGGATGGGGATTGGTACTACTATACCCTTCATGCCTGCAGTTTACTTTAGAGCACAAAGGGGTACGTATACCGGTTACCGGGTCAAAATAATAAAGGATACCCCTTTCATTTTCAAAAACCCCGAGATCACTGTAGGAAGTAGAAGTACCCATCGACCCATAAACTATGATAGTATCGGACATTTTATTATCTGCTTTTGCACACCCGTTTAAGAGTCCGGCTAAGACCACAAAGAACATTATCACGATTTTTTTCATAAAAACCTCTATCAAGGCATCTTAACTTATGAATCCGGTTATTTCTTAAAAATCCGGTCAAACGCTTCCGTATATTCACTTTTAAATGTCTCAAATTCAGATTCGAATTCATCATGGAAAAGGATGCTGTCATTTGTAAGGTATTTTTTTACTATCACAGATAATTCTGAGCTTTCTTTCGGAATATCCATATATATAGAGGGAGAGACCGGTACATTTTCTTCGTAATACTCCAATCTTTCCTGTGCAGACGCAAAATGTCTAAGTCCATCATCCAACTGTAATAGTCCGTCATCCAGTCCGAAAACCACCTTATTCATGTAGTTATCTTCTATTGAACCCTCGTCTTCACTTAATTTTCCATATATGAGCAGATTCCCATATTCATGATTAGTTCTGATCAACTCCAGAAACTTAAAAGCGTTTTCTTTTTTATTTGAATCTTTTCTGATTGCAGTTGACCAACCATATCGGTTACACAATTCTCTTTTCCATGTCTTAACAACCTGTCCGTTTTCCTTTGTAATATTCGAAGAAGTAGTCAGTTGCAGACTACATTTAGCCTTAATCACAGTAGGATTTCCATCTCGTGGATCGGGAGCCATACCTTCCTTATACCATGTATTAACCATCTGCATCCATCCAAGACATTTCTCATCCTCGAAAGGATTGATGATCTGCCCCTCATTTGAGATAACAAGCCCGTTTCCTGAATCATAACAGTATCCAAAACATCTGACAAATTCAAAATCAGTAAAGCCATAAAACAATTTATTTTTTTCCGAAACTACCTCTTTAAGCATAAAGACATCGGAATCAATGCCATCAAATGTCACTGCGTTTGCATTATTGTTACTTTTATATATCAGTATCTGGTCTGCCCCATCCTGAACATATTCTGAAGGGAGCAGGTACATTTTCCCCTTATAAGACGAAGCGTCTAAGAGTTTTTGGGGAATAAGGTCATTTAAACAGCTGTTTTCTATATACTCTGTAAGATCCTCATACTTCCCTGATATTATTTCATCAATAGTAAGACTGTCACTGCTATTTAATACTCCGATTCCAGTAAATACAATATCAGCTCCACAAAGATCAAGCTCACCTATATAGTCTGTATCGTAATTGCTCTCTATGCGTATGATTTTTAACCTAAAAGGATAACCATCTTCTTTTAGTTTATTGTTTACTTTGTTTACACTTTCATCACTAATACGTGTAAGTTTTCCCGGAATAGCCCAAGTAATATATTCAACCTCGCTTTCATCTACAGGATAAATAGTGATATCTACCTGCTCATCCTTATCATTTGTAATCTTTATACTTTGGTTCGTTTCCTGATTGCACCCCATACAGCAAACCAAAATCATGCTTAAAATGATAAATATGATAACTCCGGCTTTTCTTCTGCTTCTCATTAACCCTGCCTCCATAACAACACAAATATCCATATGTCATAAAATTAACTTTGTTATATACAAAGTTGCCTCCTTTTAATAGAGGCAACTCAAATTATCAATACAAGTTTTCAGTATAATCTTCCCATACACCGCTTCCAAGAGTCGCTCTATGAGAGCATTCTATGCTTGAACTACGATAACCTTCCGGTGCATAAAAAGGTTTTGTCGTAGTGGAATAGCCACTTGATGGACCTGTCAAAGTGACAGTATCTGTAGCAAATGACTTAATGCATATATAAGTCGCAGATTTAACTTCTACATAGATACTCGGATTATAGACAGTACAGTATGTAGTTCCATATGCACTAGTAGCAGTGATTGATGAAGCACCACAAATAGTATAACCACTAAGTCCTCCGGATACACTGCTGTTCGCTTTAACACTTACTGTTGTAAGTGCGACAACGGAAACCATCAATAATAATGCTGCTATTCTTTTTACCCTAATCATGTATAGTTCCTCCTTTAGTCAATCTTTTACTACTTATAAACATGTCATAATACACCCAATGGTATCACCCCTTTGAATATGCCTCGACATAAGTCAGGCAAAATATAAAAAACATTTTTAGTTTCAGAATACTTCTTCTGTATTCTTTATTCTCAGTTTTACCCTTCTAATATAATATAACGTACGAACTCCAAAAAATGGACAAATAATTTTTTTATTTTTTTATTTTTTTTCCTCATTCTCCTATATCAGTGACTGTACCGATAAAAAACGGGGTATTGCTCTTGCAGTCTATCAACATATAGACACAGGGGGCGGTCAAGGAAACAGATTACAGAATCACAGATGGTCTTTGTTGGTAAAATAAACCATCTTTGTATCGACAATATACCAAAATATAAAATCTCCAATTATAAAGCTAAATTGCGTTATAATTGGAGATTAATACATTAGAGTACCTGCCCCCTTATATTTTGTCACGTATTGCGTTATATTGAGCCTCGTCTATGGAAAATATGCCATGATAAGGTTGCTCTATAAAAAAACTGCCTTCCTTCTTAAAAACATAAACTATATTTGAACTTATTCCTCCGGAGACAGTAAAGACTATTTTCAGATAATCATCCGTCTCCGGGGTGTCGTTATAGCTCTCTCCCGACTTATTATTTACTGATGACAATTCGGTAAACAGGTCATCAATTTTACTATCATCAGTAATTGTCATGTTTATATTACTTCCTGATATACTTACCAAAGTCACATCAGACCTATCGGGAAGCATAAGCGAAGCAATTTTATCATTTCCACAAGCTGATAAGACAACAACTTGTAAAATCAACAAAGCATATGTTATTTTTTTCATAGACCTAATTTACAGTAGATGAATCTGTCACCATTAAAGTATTATGCTGAACACCACCAACAACGAAACCAACCAATATAACAGCCAAAATAACTAACGCACATACAACCTTAGAGTACCTGACCCCTTATATTACTTCCAGCACCGTACTATTTGAATACAACATCGTATTCCAAAGGAATGGTAAGCTCTGTACAGACTTTATTAAATGCCTCTTTAAGGATATCAAGGTTTTCTATATCTCCTGAACTTACCATCCGTATCTCATACTTTAACTCGCCGTCCTTATATAGTTTTATGCTTATGCCAACATCCTGCTGAGTGCTATCTACACCTACCATACAAGTATAACCAAAATCTGAATTTACGCTTTCTACTGCCATAGCATTCCCGTTTTCTTTATAAAACTGATAATACTTGATTATAGAATAATGGTCAGGCGAAATATCCAAAAAGTTTATTGTATAAATGTAATCTGTAATAACAATTTGAATATCCCCCATGGCATATCCTGCGTCCAAAAAAGAAAAAGCTATATCTTCGTCATATGTACCGGATGCATGAAAACGGCAGTGAAACAACTTATCGGAAAAATAATTCTTCACATCAGTACCGCAATAATTCTTTTTTTCAAGCCAATCGGCTTTTTCCAAAGGATTCCACGGGTCAATACCAATATAATTTATTGCTTCATCCCAGCTTTCAAAATATTCAGTTTTGTTTCCCGGTCTATCACTGGATAAAGCACGTTTTTCCGGATCTGTCTCTTTCCATTTTTCCCAACTATCAGCCATCTGAGAATAGATCGTATCTGATAGTTTTATATCACTGCTCTTTATGTCCAGTGCTTCAAAGACGTCACGTATTTTCTCGGGTTCAACCTCACTTTTGCTGCATCCTCCAAAACATATCAAGCATGCTGCTAAACACAAAATTATAGTCAAATCTGTTTTTTTCATTTTGAATAATCCTTCAATATCTTCAAAAGTGTATCCGCATTGATCAGATGAATGATATCATACTTAAAGCTCTATGTACCCCTCTACTATAATATAACGTACAAACTCCAAAAAAGGGACAAAAAATTTCAAAAAATTTTTCCTATTGTTAAAAATCATTGCTCCCCTGTTTAAAATTCTATTTCTCCAATTATACGGCTATATTGCGTTATAATTGGAGATTTTTCATGTTTGAACGTATTTTTCTCCAATTATAGGCTAGTTTTTGTTTATAATTGGAGTTGTGGCATCTCCCACCAAAGGAGTTTCATTCTGCCGGCCTTTTCTCTTAGGTCAGATATCCAACTGAGCCTCTATGTATTCCTTAAATCTGGGCAGTTTCATGGATACAATACCTCTTTGTGAAATATCTATAATCCCTTTTTGCGATAGCCGTTTTCTTGGAATACTCCACTCATTATGCTTTCTACCTGTTATCTCAAGAAGATCCGCCACCGGCATAGAGTCCTTTTGGGCTATGAACTTAATATACTCCTTATCTATAGGAGTAAGCTCGCTCCATATCTTGTTATATACCTTTTCAGCCAATGCTTCGTCAACCTTATCCAAAACATCATCAGTAATAGTTTTTGACGCCGATTCCCACATATATTTCCCAATAGCCTGATATGCAAAAGCATAGCCCTTAGTCATAAGTGCGAGTTTTTCTGCAGTTTCGCGGTCAAGTCCAAGTGTTTTTTGATAGTCATCACGTATCTTTGTGTAATTCAGAGGTGCCATTTCATATTTTGTGGCTCTTAAGAAAAAAGTCATTCCCTCTGAATTTTCTATACTTTCAATATCCTCATAAAGACCCGCTGCAATAAAGTACAACGGCAACTCTTTCCTGATAAGTATTTGGAATTCTTGAATAAAATTGACCATTGATTGAGTTTTACGGGCTTCATCTATAGCTATCAGAACTCTTTTTCCCCTTTTTTTTGTTTTTTCCAAAAGTTTCGTGAGTGCTACATCAGAACTGGTTATCGGAGCCTTAGATGATATACCTGCACTGATCCCAAACGCAGACAGATTTAGACTCCTATCGACAAATTCCGTCAGAAAAGGAACTGCACTATACAGACCTGATATCAAGTCGCTAAGTATATCCGAATCAGGTCTCAGATCAATGATGATCCAGTCCCCGTTTTCCCTCAGTTTCTTTTCGATAGCCGTTAAAGTAACAGTTTTCCCTGCACCTCTGACCCCTGTAAGCTTAAAAGCCTGCTCTTCTACTATATCACTGACCAGTGTCTCGATTATCGTATCTATTAGGATATCCCGGCTGATATATTGATTGGGGATACGTCCAAATGTTATGGCATACGGGTTCTTGCTCATAAAAGTATTCCTTTCCACATGTTTGATCCTGTTATATAATTATTATAATCTTATATAATTCTATATAATTTTCTTTTGTGTATATAATACTATATAATTGGATATAATTCAATACTTTTTCAAAAAAAAGAGCTCCAAACCCTGACCAAACAAGGTTTGAAGCTTTTTAGTACTTCATTCACTGCTCTTTCAAACAGATCCATTGAGATTGGTAATACAAATATAGTTTATTATCACACAAGGCATAATCACATCCAACATAAGATTTGAAGTTAGTCTGTTCATGATCTTCAGGCAGATTATAAATGTCTCCCGTATAACTTGATATCTTACCTATTATCTCATAATTTCCAATAGCATCAACACTTCCCCAACAAAGATATCTTGTTCCATCAATCATAACCAGATATGGAGGTATATCCGGTGTCTTTGTAATAGTTAAAGTCGTATCTGTATTATTAGGCAAATCTCCATCAGAATCACAGGCTACCAGAATCAAACTAAGCATCACACATACTAATATACAAGTTTTTTTTATTATTCTTAGCTTCATAGTCCATTCCTTATTTCTTAAGTTAATAATCCTCATACAAAAATGTATAACTTGATGTCCATAATGTATATATTGTATAACCTGCATTATAAGTCAAATTAATACCTGTAGAAGGAACAGATACATACACATAACTTGAGCAATTCGGATCCATCAATCTATAATAATAGAAATAATTCAACCCGGTTGAAGAATACAAACTATATCCGTCAACAACTACAGCATGAACACTAGATGAGTCTGCATTATTAATCACCGCAATTACAGGTCTATTACTATTAATCATATTCTTTGTTACAGAAAAAGTCAAACCATAATCATAATGAATTGCAGTAAAGAAAAACACATCAAAAGCACGTAAGAAAAACTCCACGGTTCCAGTCGGGTATCCATACTGACTTGGCGGATATAATACTTTTAAATAATTATACAGCCCCAATACAGTATATCCAGTATTACCAAGTCGATAATTAACCATTGAAAGACATGAAGCAAGCCAACATAACCCTTTATTTGTATCTGGTGATGTTGCATTAGCTATAAAAGGAACGCCTAAATAGTTACTTTCAGATTCCATTGATAGGTAATCTGTATTATCCTTCAATTTCAATTCTGATAACCTAATAGGTTTTAAAGCCGTCTCCTCAAGTGACTGATACTCTTGTGAAACCTTATTGCCCCATAAAACATAACTACCCGTTCCTGTTTGTATTTCCACTGCCTTCCCATTAGCTATAATAGCAATACCTTCGCCTCTCTCATAAAACGCAGTAATTAACTTGCATTGTTCTTGGAAAAAAGATGAAATGTCTCCAGAAAAAACTAATTCTCCAATACATTCCTCATCTACAAAAACAAAAACCAGATTTGTCTCTTCATTTTTTAGATTATTATAATTAAAGGGTTGCGAAATATAAATATTACTCTTTTCGTCAACTCCTAAAAGTGCTAAATACCTATATACTTCATCTGTAATTTCACTATACTCCTTTCCATTTTCCTTTGCACAAATAGGTTTAGATTCTAATAAATTGATAATAGAAAACAGAACCACCATTATAGCTACTAACCTTTTCATTCATATCACCTCCTAATTGTCAGAACTTCACACTACTTTTATTGTTGCAAACTCCATACAAACCAGAAAATCATCCAGAATAGTATCGTTTTCTACATACGTATTTTTCTACTGCATCTACCAACTACAGATGAAGTTTTATTCATTAATGCCTTAATTTGTGTTATATTTCTTGTATCCTTACTAATTACCTAAATATAATGTAGTGTTTCCATCAACATTAAACGACTCCGTATTTCCTCCTGAAGTTGCACTTACAGACATCCACACTCTGTATATGCCGGCTCCTACCATCGTAGTATCACTATTGTTCTGGTTTACTCCACTATATGTCCAATAATTATACGAATGCCACTCTCCGTCATAATAGCTTTCAAGATATACTATAACACTTATTGATGATGTTCCGGATCGTCCTTTTACCTTTGACACAACAGTTGCTGTCCCGGAAGTGATGGAAATCGAGCAGGTCGCATCACTAACATATTGATATCGTAACTCATCCGCT
>Ga0247611_10010803_pt1 | contig 10664 bp, 1 predicted proteins | sample 177DNAGHGhighgp2_FD_192422 | JGI IMG/M metagenome (GOLD analysis project Ga0247611, IMG submission 192422) | Sheep rumen microbial communities from Palmerston North, Manawatu-Wanganui, New Zealand - 1770 DNA GHGhigh gp2 | ecosystem: Host-associated > Mammals > Digestive system > Stomach > Rumen ... | reverse complement strand
CTCATTTGGTTCTAATTTACGAACCTTTCCTTCTGGTGTATCGATTAAAGCAGTACCTGGATCTACTACAATATATGAAGATAAATAAACTACTTGTTCAAGATCCTTAGTCTTTAAATCTAATAATGCAGCTAAAGGAGATGGACTGTTTCTTAAAAACCAAGTGTGAACTACTGGAGAAGCAAGTTTAATATGACCCATTCTCTCACGACGAACCTTAGATTCAGTAATTTCTACTCCACACTTTTCACAGATTTTACCTTTATCTGTACTACGCTTAGATTTACCACAAGCACATTGATAATCTTTAGAAGGTCCAAAAATCTTTTCACAGAATAATCCATCTGGTTCTGGCTTTAAAGTACGATAATTAATTGTTTCATGCTTTAAAACTTCACCATATGACCATGATAAGATTTCTTCAGGAGATGCTAAACCGATTTTTACATACTTATATTGTTTTCCCATTTATAATCTCCTCCTTCTTAGTCATTTGATTCATCAGAATCATAGTTTGCTCTAGTTGTGTTAACTTCTCTAACCTTACCATCAACGATAGAACGATTAACTTCGTTAACATCTTCAGTATTAATTAATTCAATATGTAAGCCTAATGCTTGTAATTCACGAGTTAATACTCTGAATGACTCAGGAATTGAAGAATTAGGAATTCTCTTACCATCAACGATAGCGTCAAATGTACGATCTCTTGCAATTAAATCATCTGATTTAACTGTTAACATTTCACGTAATGTGTGTGCAGCACCATATGCTTGAAGTGCCCAAACTTCCATTTCACCGAAACGTTGACCACCGTTTTGAGCTTTACCACCCATAGGTTGTTGAGTAACTAATGTATATTTACCAACATTACGAGCATGTAATTTATCGTCAACCATGTGGCTTAACTTAACGAAATACATAATACCTACAGTTATTCTATTTTCGAAAGGCTCACCTGTACGACCATCATATAATACTTCTTTACCGTCTTTAGTCATACCAGCTTCAGCCATAATCTTTTCAATATCTTCAATAGTTGCACCATCGAATACTGGTGTTGCAACCTTAATACCTAATTTCTTAGCAGCCATACCTAAATGTAACTCAAGTACTTGACCAATGTTCATACGAGATGGAACACCTTGTGGGTTAAGCATGATATCAATAGGTTGACCATCAGCTGTAAATGGCATATCTTCAACAGGTAAGATGTTAGAAATAACACCCTTGTTACCATGACGACCAGCCATCTTATCACCAACTTGAATCTTACGCTTTTGAATAATGAAGATACGAACTACTTCATTAACGCCAGGATTTAAGTCATCACCATTAGACTTCTTGAAGTGTTGTACTGATTGAACAATACCACCACCACCATGAGGTACACGAAGTGATGAATCTCTAACATCACGGCTCTTTTCACCGAAGATTGCAAGTAATAATTTTTCTTCTGGAGTTGGATCTGTTTGTCCCTTTGGAGTTGTCTTACCAACTAAGATATCTCCTTCTTTAACTTCAGAACCAGGAATAATAATACCATTAGAATCTAGGTTTCTCTTAGATTCATCTCTAACATTTGGAATTTCATAAGTGAATTCTTCAGGTCCTAGCTTAGTATCACGAGCTTCAATTTCTAATTCATCGATATGTAAAGATGTATAAACATCATCATATACCATCTTTTCACTCATGATAACGGCATCCTCGAAGTTATATCCTTCCCAAGTCATGAATGCAATTCTAACATTTCTACCTAATGCTAATTCACCATTCTTCATTGATTGACCATCAGCGATAATATCGCCCTTTTCAATTCTTTCGCCTGGTTTAACGATAGGTCTTTGCATAATTGCAGTTGCACTATTTGATCTTAAGAATTGATATAAATCATAGTGACGCATATCACCAGTATCTTCTTTTACGATAATCTTCTTAGCATCAACATATTCAACAATACCATCTTGGATAGCAACTAATGCAGAACCAGAGTCCTTAGCTGCTCTATATTCCATACCTGTACCTACGATTGGACTTTCAGGATTGATGATAGGTACTGCTTGACGTTGCATGTTGGCACCCATTAGGGCACGAGTAGCATCGTCGTGCTCCAAGAAAGGAACGCACGCAGCAGCAACAGAAACAACTTGTTGAGGTGATACGTCCATATATTCGATTCTATCTTTATCGAAAATTTCAGTTTCACCGTTTAAACGACCGATAACCTTATCTTCTAAAATTTGCTTATTTTCATTTAATACTGTATTGGCAGCGGCAATAACCTTACCTTCTTCTTCAGTTGCTGATAAATAAACAATTTCATCAGATACGTATTTACCATTTTCATTTTCTTTAACAACAAAATATGGAGATTGAATAAATCCATATTGATCTACCTTAGCATATGTAGCTAAAGATGTAATCAAACCAATTGAAGGACCTTCTGGAGTTTCAATAGGACACATTCTACCATAGTGAGAATTGTGAACGTCACGAACCTCTACACCGGCTCTATCACGAGCGATACCACCAGTACCTAAAGCTGAAATACGTCTCTTTTGAGTAATTTCTGCAAGAGGGTTAATTTGATCCATGAATTGTGATAATTGGCTTGAACCAAAGAATTCCTTTAAAGATGAAGTTAAAGGCTTAATATTAATTAAGTTTTGAGGAGTAGCCTTTTCGTTTTCAACTGTAGACATTCTATCCTCAATATTCTTCTTTAATTTAGAAATACCAATTCTGAATTGGTTCTTTAATAATTCACCAATTAATCTTAAACGTCTATTACCTAAATGGTCGATATCATCAATTTTACCAACACCACTATATAAATTGATGAAATAGCTTACAGAAGCGATAACATCACTCATAGATAGATATAAACCATCTTCAGCGTTATTATTACCAATTAATTTGATTTCTTCTTTTTGATCACCCTTATTTACATCAATATAAAGGATTTCACAGAATACATCATCACAGTGGAATTCAGGATTTTCTGATAATGTCTTACCAAAAGTAAATTCATAACGATATCCTTCACGAGCTTTATTTAATCTGTCATATACTTCATCAGCAACAACTTCGCCAGCCTTTGCGATAACATCACCTTTAGAATATAAAACTTCACCAGTTTCGTTATCTACAACATCTCTAATAGCTACAACATCTCTAGCTAAAACATAGCCTCTAGCACGAGATAAAACATCTAGCTTTTGGTTATATTTATAACGACCAACCTTTTGTAAATCATATTTGTCAGCGTTAAATAAATTTTGGATAATTAAATCACGAGCACCATCAACAGGTACCTTTTCGCCTTGTCTTAACATTGAATAAATTTCAATTGCAGCTTCAGCGCTTGGATCTTGAGCATCTCTAACATCCTTAGATTCCTTTTCAAAAGTAACCTTAAAATGTTCATTATCACCAAATAAATCAATAATATCCTTATTAGTCTTTAAACCAAATGCTCTTAAAATAGTTGTAAGAGGAATTTTCTTACTACGGTTTAACTTACCATACCATACATCTCCTCTTGAACCTGCTTCATATTCAATCCAAGAACCACGAGTAGGCATAACAGTACCTAAGAATTTAGTTTCTCCTGTTTTCTTATCAATTTCCTTATCATAATAAACACCAGATGAACGAATAATTTGTGAAATAACTACACGCTCAGCACCATTGATAATGAATGTACCAACTGGTGTCATATAAGGAATGTCACCCATAAATAATTCATGACTTACGAAACTACCAGTAGCTAGATTTTCAAGCATTACATTAACCTTAAGTGGACGAGAATAGTTAATCTTTCTTAATTTAGATTCAACTACATTGTACTTAGGATCTTCGAAATGATAATCTTGGAAATAAAGCTTTAATTCTCCATTGAATGATACGATTGGAGAAAAATCATCAAAGACTTCTTGAAGTCCTGATTCAACAAATTGATCAAAAGATTTAGTTTGAATGTCAATTAAGCCTGGTAAATCAACACTAGTACGTACCTTTGAATAGTTACGTCTAACACTTTTTTTACCATAATTTACATTCTTAAAGCTTTGACCATACTCCGCATTTTGCATAAAATACATATATCCTTTCTTTTTCTTTTAAGACTGTCATTTGACTTTATAGAAAATCTAAAAGGCTGTCTTATACCTTATTTATGGATAACCACAATCTATGAATAACTACTATAGTAGTTGTTGTTTATATTATAATATAATGGGTATACTAAGCCACTATACGCATTTTAGTATTATAGTCAATATTTTGTCAAATTGCAATACCAAAAACAATAAAAAGAAAAAAAGTTCCCAACATAATGTTAGGAACTTAATTTATTTAATTAAAATGAATAATTATGAACTATATCTCTAATACTTCCACTATAAGTTTGATATGCATTTGTTAAATCTGCTTTTGCTATACCAAACAATCCACTTTCGCTTAATTCATAATGTCTTTCGCTACTATTCCACTTACATGCTAGCCAATTATGAAGTGTTGATTCTTTAATTGGAGAATTTGAAGTGAAATAGAATCTGATATTCTTACATACATCTCTATTAGTTTCAAATGTAGAGCTATTATCAATATAGAATGCATCTGAAGCGACATTAGTAATTGTATCGCTAAAATAAATATATCTTAAAGATGAACAATTCTTAAATGCATTATTAATAATTGTTTCAAATCCATCATTGAAATAAACATTTCTAATAGATGTATTTCCAGTAAAGCATGATCCTTCTCCTACTGTTTCCATAGTAGCTAATACATAATATGAATCACCTACTAATACATATTTAGGGAAGATTACATCAATTGAGCTACCTCCATAGCTTAATACTGAAGCCTTACCATTATTTAATGTATAAGTCATACCATTAGATGCATAATATGCCTTTAATGTTTGATCCTCTTCAGCTAATGTATTGATATTACCTCTATAATATTCACCATTAGTGTTATACCAATAGTTAATACTGTAACTATTATAAGAACCAAAATCAAATGGATCATAAGATAATTCTGAGCCCTTTAATACACTTATTCCATAATACCAGCTTGAAGCAAACTTAGTATTATAATCAAACGTAATATTATAATAATTATCTCTATTCTTATATGTTTCAATATAGAAATAACCATATTCACCATTAATTATCATGTTATCAAAATATGTAGTGAATAATAGATTAGCATCTATATTAGAACCATCATAATTATAATAAATACCATTCTTTAATATTTGATAATTACCAACTAAATTTAACGAATTAGAATCAATATCCATATAATATTCATTATCTACATAAAGCTTGAATGAAACTTCCTTTAATGATGCTGTTAAAATGATATTTTCATTTGGCATTAAATTAGATTCATATAATTCATCATTTAATTTATAACCATCAATATAATAATATTTAGAATCAATTAATAATACATCATTTGTTAATAAGCTAGAAATATCATAATTTTCATATAAATAACAATCTTTTGAAGAATCATTCTTAACTATTGTTAATTTATAGCCTTTAACAAATTTAGCATATAAAGTAACATTTGATTCTTGAATTATATTATATGTGCATTTCTTAGATAAATTCTTATCTGTATACCAGCCTTCAATTACATAAATTTCACCATTATATGTAATATAATCATATGTTGGGAATGTGAATGTAGTTCCGGCAATACCACTAACTCTAGTATTATCAATACCATATCCCGAAGTATAGAATGTTACACTATGACTTCTTCTACCACTTGGTACACCATTTTTAACAATTACATCGACATTAAAATTATAGCCTGACACAAATGAATCTACATTAGATAAATCTACATCAATAAATCTATAATTTCCATTAGAATCAGCTTGAACATTTGATAATGTTAATCCATTCTTTAATGTTAAATCAATAACCTTAACTAAATTAACATTAAAGCTATTTAAATCAGTTAATGCATATCCTTTTTTAATTTCATCGCCATCTTCAGATGTAACAACTTCTCTTAAACCTAAAGAGGCTTCAATATCACCTAAATTACTATTTTGTAATAATTCGCCTAAATCAAGTGAGAAATTAAATACAGTATCATTCTTGCTAGATGAGTAGCTATTTAATACATTATAAGCATCAACAGTACCACCATTAGATTCAGAAACTTCAATTTTACTTAAAATAGTATCAGATAAATTCATACCAAAGTCTAATAAATAATATAGTATATCTGACATAAATTCATCAGATGTAACCTTTATTTGATATGTATCACTCTTTCTTTGACTAACCACATATACATATCCATCAATATAATAAATATATACATGCTTAGCACCAACAAGACTAGCAATTGAATTAATAAAGCCAACAATACCATTACTAATATCAGTTAAATCTAAATGAGCATAAATAATTGGTGAACCATCTTCATTAACATGAATTTTAGCATCTACAGGAACATCAATATCTAAAATAGATAATGCCTTCATTTGGACAGTACCATTAATTGCGAATTCTTTATTATTCGCAGTAACAAGTAAGCCATCAACAAGTGAATCTAAGCCACTGATATCATACCAGTCAGAACCAACACTTGGGACAGAAATAGTAGCTTCAGCTTCTTTTAATTTTAGATAATCAATATCAAATCTAGTTGATTTAGTCGCGTCATAAACAGTATAAATATTATTTGCTTTAATATAAGCAATATTACCATCAGCTTTATTTGTATCAAGTTCAAAATTAGCAATAGAATTTTCAGGTTGTGAAATTAAACCAGAAATATCTAATCCAAGCTTTAGATTATTATCACTTATACTAAAATTCTTAATTAAATTATCTAAATCAATACTAATAGAATCAAAATTCAATAAATTCTTAATTTGTGTTGTATCAATATCATCCACATTTGTTGTTTCAATATATTTAGATAAGAAAGATAAATCAAATCCTAAAATATCAGACAATCTACCTAAGATATTAACTATATCTTGAAGTGGTGTATAAAGCTTAATCATATGACTTAAATCATTTGGATTAGTACCATAATTTAAATAAAGCATATCTTCGTAATTATCTTTATTATCAATATTACCAAAATCTCTATAACTAAATCCTTCTTTAGTAATGATCTTAGCATTAACAATATGAGTCATCTTAGTATTTGAATCTTCATACTCTATGATTCTTCCATCAGCTTCTAAATCAAATCTACCATTTTCATAAATGATAAATTTCAATGTACCATAAACCTTTAAATATAAAGCACCATTATTATAAACTGAGAAATCTAAATCAATATTGAAATTCTTTTCTTTTGTTAAATTAATAATAACCTTAACAATATCACATAAATTATAAATATCATTTTCATCAAAATATTCAGTAGGTAATACTAAATCATATTTATCTGTTTTAGATATATTTGAGTTTAATATAATACCATTTAATTTTAAGCCTAAACTTATTTCATTATTAGCTGAATATGCAAATGCTATAGATAACTTACCTAATTTATCTACTAGGCTTGTTAAATCAATTTCAAGATTTAACTTATCATTTTCTTCATTTAAATTTAAAGTATCTATAATTGGTAAAATACTATCAATTGAGAATGTAGAATCATTTTCAATTTCAAGTCTTGTAAAGATTTCTTCAATTAATGAATCAATATTAGAAATATCAATCTTAATATTTAATCCTAATATATCAATATATAAATCATCACCAATTAGCATGGCATTTAATGTTAAATGTAATTTATCATTTGATATTTCTAAATTAACATTTACATTATAATTATCATCCTCAAGTAATAAATCAACATAACCAGTCAAATTAATATCGAAATCAAAATCAACTAAATCTTTAAGTGATACATTACCGTCAAGTGTAATTCTAATAGATTCTTTATTAATTAAATCTAAAACAGTAAATACATTATCAATTAATATACTTAAATTAGTATAATTTTCAGGTTCTACTATTTCATCGATTGTATCTAAACCATTAACATTAACATTTAATCCTAATAAATTAGTAGATAATCCTAGACCATTTTCTAATTCATTAATTGTTATAATAATGTTTTCATTAACATCAATAATCTTTGACAAATCAATTGATGTAATATTAGATAAATCTAAAATAACATTCTTTGAAGAATTATTTAAATTGATTGCTTTTAAAATATTGTTAAAATCAGCACTAAAGATAAAATCTATAATCTTATCTACACTGAAAGTAAATTCATTTAAATCTAATTTAGAAATTAATTCATCTACATTAATATAAGCCTTGAAATCTTTATAAGCTAAATATAGATTCTTTGACTCATTAAAATATTTAATATTAATATCATAATTGTTGTTCTTATAACTAATAGTTAAATTTAAATCACCATTAAGATTAATTCTATCAAATATGATATTACCAGAAACATTAATATCTTTATAAGCTAGTGAAATTTCACCAGAATAATAATTTTTATCTAATAAATTAATAACATTATTAATTACATTATAAATATCATAATAATTTGAATTATCTATACTAATTTCATCAAATTCAGTTATAGTGAATGTTATACCTAAATTGAATAATTGAGGTGCACTAATACCTATACCATTAGTTAGATTATCTAAACTAATTCTGATATCTTCAGTAACATCAATGAATTCAGATAAATCTACACCTATATTAGCTAAATTAAGAATAACATTTGAATCATTCTTATTTAAATTAATAGATTTTAATATATCATTAATCTTATCACTAAATAATATATTTAAGATACTCTCAACGCTAATTGAATTATTTAAATCTAGTTCTAATAATGATAATAATTCTTCAAATGAAATAGAAACATAAATATTATCATAATTTAAATAAATAACATCATCAATTAAATATAATTTAATATTAACATCATAATTATTCTTTGATAATTTTAATAATAATTCTAAATCAATACCTTCAGCTCTATCAATCTTGATATTACCATCTAATGTAATACCTTTAAACTCACCAGATAATTTGATTTCATATTGTTTAGAATTAATAATATCAATAATATTATCAATTATATCTTTAATATTTAAATAATCAGCTGTATCAAGAATAATTTCAGATACATTTTCATGATCAATATCAATATTTAAATCATATAATTCACTTATCTTAACATTAAATCCTCTTGTATTATCATTAATTTTAATATTTAATATATTAGCTATTTCAATAAATGAAGGTAAATTTAAATTAAATTGACTTAAATCAATACCTAATTCAGTACTCTTTTCATTTAATTCCAATTTATTAATTAATGAATTAAAATCGATAGATGAAACTAAAGAGATAATATCATCAACATTTAAGCTTGAATCATTTAATCCAATTAAAGCTTTTAATTCATCAATAGAGACATATATCTTAACATTATCATAATTTAAATATAAGTTGTTATCTAACAAATAAACATAAATATTAATAGTCTTATTATTATATTGTAAACTTAAATCAATATTTAATTTTAAATCATTATTGAAATCTAAATTACCATTAGCATTTAAAATTAAATTGTTATAATTACCGCTTAAATTAAAGCTTAGCTTCTTATTATTAACTATAGCTATAACATCATCAACTAAATAATCTAAATTAATTAAATCATTGTAACCAGATAAATTATCTATTTGAATAAAATCATTTGCTTTAACATTTAAATTAACCAAGATATCAGCTGCATTAACATTAAGTGTTAATCCATTTTCGTTTTTGATTGAAATCTTAATTTGATTTAATTTATTAATAAAATCACTTAAATCTAAATTAATATCAATTAGGTTTTCATCTACTAGAACATGATTTAATAATTTATCATAATCAATAGATAAAGCTGTATCAATTATAGATATAACATCAATATTATCTAATATCTTATCTGTAAATTTAGAAATTAATTCTTTTAATTCTTCTACTGTTATCTTTAATTTTAAATTATTATATTTGAAATAAATTGTATTATCCTTAAATACTAAATTTAAAGGTAATTCTAATTCTTTATATTTTAATGTGGCGTTAATATTTGCATAAATACCATCATTAAATGATAAATCTCCATTTAATTTAACATTTAAATCTTTATATGTAACTTCACCATTTAAAGCTATAATCTTTTTATTAACAATATCAAAAATGTTATCAACAACAAATTTTAAATTAGAAATCTTATCAAATTCATCATAATTATAATTTTCAAAATTAATATTATCTTCTTTTGAAACATTTAATTTAATATTATTACCCAACAAATTAACATTAGCACTTATTGAATCAATATCATAACCATAATCAGTTTTAATTAATTTAAAGATTATTGGTAATTCAATACCTAATAAATTCAAATTAGTATTAATAGTTATGTTATTACCATCTTTAATAACTTCACTACCATTTAAATCAGCTAATATTTGATTAACATCTAATGATGATGTGCTAGATGAAAGTGATAATCCTGACATTAAATTAGTTAAATCAGAAATTGACCCTTTAAGCTTTAAATCTCCTAATTTAATATAAATATCATTATTATATTCAATAAATAAATCAGCTAACTTAGCTTTAATCTTAACA
>Ga0247611_10010802_pt1 | contig 10665 bp, 5 predicted proteins | sample 177DNAGHGhighgp2_FD_192422 | JGI IMG/M metagenome (GOLD analysis project Ga0247611, IMG submission 192422) | Sheep rumen microbial communities from Palmerston North, Manawatu-Wanganui, New Zealand - 1770 DNA GHGhigh gp2 | ecosystem: Host-associated > Mammals > Digestive system > Stomach > Rumen ... | reverse complement strand
TAAAATCGGACGACATCAGCTCGCACTCGAACGTTACCGAGGTGTTCCCGACCGAGACCGAGGGGTTCTTGAGCACCTCGTAAACGTGCCTGCACGCCGTCACGGAAGACATCCTTACGCCTGTCATATCGCCCTCGGTCTCGACAGAGATCTCTGTCAGGCGGTCGTTGTTGAGGCTCGAGCGGTATATCGCGTAAAGGCCCTCGTTCTGCTCGAAGCCGTGGTCGTCGCGCTCGCCGTTGTCCGACTCCACAAATATAAACTCGCGTTCGCCCTCGAAATCTGTGTCGATGATGTACTCGCCGAAGCCCTTTTCGCTGTTGGTCGCGCACCTCAGCTTGATCGCGATCTTCCCGCCGGGGACGCAGTTTCCGCGGACGCGGACCGTTTTCGCGAGCTTTTCCGAAATGTCGGTCTCGTTTTCGAACCGTCTTAAGAGCGGCTGCTCCGTGAGCGGTACGTCAAAGTCCAGCGGCAGGAGCACAACGGATCCTGAGGCTGAGCCTGAGCCTGAGGCCGCGCCGTCGCCTGAAGTAGTGTCAGCCGAGAGAAGCGCCTCGATCCTCACAAAAGGAGTCTGCTCTTTAAAGGGGTTCACGAACTCCGCCGTGTTGCGGGACGCGTCGCAAAGGTCGAAAAGTCGCCTTTTCCCGTAGTTTTTCTCGACAAAGCCGTATTTTCCGTCGCCGTCCTCAGCCAGCGCGTACTCGTATTTCCCGGAAATAAGCCTCTGCCGGTACTCCTCGGGAAAGTACTGTTCCCGCCGCAGCTTGTCGTATTTTCCGTAGAGCTCGACGTTCCGCCTGAGGCCCGCGTACCTTTCGAGCATCGCCTCGGACGTGCCGTTGAAAACGTTCGCGAAGTCGTACATAACAGCCAGGCTGCCCATGTGGTCGATCGCGTCCGTGTGGTGGTACTTCGTGTGCTCGTTGCCCGGGTACTTGTCGGTCATCGGGTAAAAGTCGTACCAGCCCAGGATTGGCGCGCCGTAGCGGTCGATAAAGCCAACGTTGCTCTCCGTGTGGCGGAGGTTGAACCCTTTGTACGCGCGGTAAGGCGTGTCCCAGGCGCCTATGCGGCCCCTCGATGCCCACAATGAGGGCTTGAACGTCGACATTTCGAGAACAGGATCCTCCGCGCAGTTTTTGAGAATTTCGCGAACGAAAGATGCCATGTAGAACCACGCCTCGTTTTCCGGGTCGCACTGCCTGTCAATGCCGTCGAGAGCGTCGAGGTAGATGGACCGGAACCCGCCTTCGTTGTACGCCTTCGCGGTGTTGCGTGCGATCTCGTAAAAAAGGTCGGACCCGAACACAGGCGTAAAGCCGAAGAAAAGACCCTCAAGGTGACGGATTTCCGCTCCTTTCAAATGCTTTGCGGGAACGGTCCCCGCCGCACCGCGCGTTTTCGCCGCGAATCCGCCCTCGCGCTTTTCAAACTGAATTATCTCGTTGTCGACCAGCAGAAAAGGCGTGTTGATCGCAAAGAACCCGAAGTCGCCGGAAACGCCGTCGACAGGCTCCTCCGTCCTCAGGAACGTGACGTTTTCGTCGACGTCCGCGGCCAGCGTGAACCGTTCCATGACCTTGAGCTGGCGCTGGCAGTCCGGGTTTGAGAGGACCGGCGCGCAGTCGTAATCGATGTAGTGGGCGTAGGTGTGCAGCCCCGCGGTCATTCCGTGGCTCTCGAGGAGAGTCGTGACGTTCTCCCTGAACTCCGCGGCGTTTTTGTAGCGCATGAAGCAAAAGTCGCCCTGCCTGAACGTGCCGGGGCCCTTGTGGAAGTCGATCTGCTCTACCCCGAGCTTTTTGAAAAACGGAATTTCGCTCTCGACGAACGCGCGCGACGACTCCATCTGGATCGTGTAATTCGTAAAGTTGACGCGCGCGTCCCTGCCCCACGCGCCGCCCTTAAGCGACATTATGCCGCGGTTTTTATCTATTTTAAGGCAAATTTCTTTAATGATCGCCTGCTGCTCGCAGACCGGCGCAATGACCAGCGCGAGCTTTTCTCCGTCCGCGGCGAGGTGGCGGACAACGCGGCCGCCCGTCTTTCCCGCCTTGCTGTCCGGGTAGTACAAAGGGTCGATTCCGGCTGTCATCGCGATCCCGATCGCGCCGGTGTTTCTCTTGTCGGAAGCGTCGCAGACGAACTCTGTTTTGGCGAGAGTGACCGCGAAAACGCCTTCGGGAAGGCCGCCCTCGAGCTCAAAGGTAAAACAATCCGGCAGCGCCTCAGCCTTCACGAAAAACGCGCCGGCGTCCGTCTCGACGCGCAGCCGGCCGCCGCCCTCCAAGGACACGCCTCTGACCGGAACCGCCACTCTCCCGGGCGCTTCGGGCGCAAAAAAAGGAACACCGGCTTTGGCGCGGATGTCCCGCCCGGTCTTCCTGTCCAGAATCATTTCCACTGAAGCGTCGCCGCGCGCTATCGCAACGGTCGCGCGGGCGTTTTCGAAAACGATCAAATTGTCTTTTTCACTTATTCCGTTCATGCTTATCCTCCAAAACGCGGCCGGAGCGCAGGCGCTCCGGCCGCTCATCAAGCATTTTTGTCAGCCTTCATTTTCGCCGGCAGGCTCCTGAGGCTCCGCCGTCGCCCCCGGTTCACTGTTTCCCGCTTCAACGTCTTCCGTGCCCTCAGTTCCCGGCGCCCTGTAGACAAACTCGCGGCTCTCGACGAAAACCGTGCCGAGCCGCTCGCCGACGATCCTCAGCGTGAGCACGTCGCCCTCCTTAATCTGGCTGAGACCTGTCTCAAACGCGTACGTGAGACCCTCTTCCCTGTTTAGGTTGTAGCTCCTGCCGTTGACCGTAACGACCGTGTCGTCAGTGATGCCGACGCCGGTTAGCGTGTAGCTGTTCCTGAACGCCCCATGGCCTTCCTTTCCCGGCGCGACCGACAGTATTTCGGGTCTGTCGATGCCGATCGTGAGCGGTTTGTCGTTCTCAAACGCTTCGGTCTCCTCAAAAACGAGCCTGTGGCCGACAATCTCCGCCGCCTCCGCATAGACCTCGCTCTGCCTTCCCGAATAGACGTTGTGGAATTTGTTTATGAATCCGCCGTCCATGCCGATCTTGTTGAGCAGCCGCGTTGAAAGCTGCCAGAGGTTCACGTCGCCGTCTGCCTTTTCGAGGCCGATGTTGTCCCACATATAATAACGCGTCTTAAACGTATCCTCGTTCGTGAGCGCGCAGATGCGGTTCGCGAGCTGCGGGAGGTGGTCGGCGTAAAGGAGCAGCACCGTCGGCTCTTCGCGCTTTTCGAGCATTTCCACGACGGCGCGGATAGCGTTGTCGAATTCGATGAGCTGCGCGACGTAGTACTGGAGCATGCCCTCTTTATCGCGCTCGCCTTCAAGCCCTTTTATCGTCATCGGGTACGCGGACGGCTCAAGAACGGGGTAGCTTCCGTGGAGCTGCACCGAAACCGTGAACACGAAATCCGGCCCCTGGTTCCTGTCGAGCGCTTTCGAGATCTGGTCCGCCAGCACGTCGTCCGACGCCCAGATGTCGCTGCCGCGCCGCCTTACGTTCTGCATGCACTCCATGGGCACGAACGTCTCGAAGCCGAGGTTTCCGTACACCACGTGGCGCGAGAAAAACTCTCCCTGGTAGTTGTGGATCGCCGTCGTAGAGTATCCTTTTTCCGCGAACGTTCTCGCGAGGCTGTCGATCTTGGTCGACGTGAGCGACGTGACGTAGGGGTTGAAGCCGTTCGGAAGGTTCTTCAGCGACACGCCCGAGAGGAATTCAAACTCGCTCTTGACCGTCTGGCCCGCGTAGACGGGAACGGTCACGGCGCCCGTCGAGTAGTTTTTGAAAAGCGAATGCATGAACGGCGTGGGGTCGAACTCGAATTCGATCTCCGGGTTCCTCTTCGAAAATTCGTAAGGATCCCAGAACGCCTCCATCTGGATCACGACGACGTTCTTCACGTCGAGCGGGGTTTTGGGTTCGTACTCCTTTTCGACCTCGTTTTTGATTCCGTCGAAGTTCTCCTCGGAGTAGTTGTCCGGCGCGCTCGGAATCGACCGCAGCGTTGTCCTGACGAAGCTCGACGCGAACCCCTGCCTGTAGTAGTTCGTGATCGCGAACGTGTTTTCGAACCTGGCGTAGGGCATCAGGCACGCGCAAATATACGCGAGCAGCGACAGAACCGCGATCGAGACCGCGATTACGACGGCGTCGCCGCGCACGTGGACCTTTTTCTCCTTTTTGACGAGCCACACGATAAGGAACGCGAGTCCCGCCAGAACGGCCGCGAGCAGCACGAAGAAGAACCATTTGAAATACTTTGTGACGACGGCCGCCATGTCCATCGTCGCGAAAACGTCGAGCACCATGAGCGGTTCGTACACGTTGTGAATCTTAAGCAGGCTGATGAACGAGAGCGTCACCCACACGATCGCGAAGATCAGCGCCGCGCATTTTCTCCTGCGGCAGATCATTATGAACGATCCGGTGAAAAGAAGCACGAGCACGTTGTTCATGAAGCGGTCCGGGTTCGTCAGCAGCATCACAAACGTCGACTGGAGGCTCAGGAACGGCTTGTTGAACTTGAGCGAGTGGATTATTTCCACAACGAACGCGAGCGCGAGGATCAGGTAGAAAAACACGACCCACTCGCGGAAACGCTGCGGCACCTCTCTTTTCCCGCCCGCGCGGAAGCTCTTGATTTCGATCCACGCCATCCGGAACGTAATCGCCCCGCCCAGCAGGAACACTATCGCCGCCACGCCGTACGACACGTTCGACAGCAGCAGGATCCAGATCATCCAGCCTGTCGCACCTGCCGCGAAAACGCTCTTCCTGAACGGCGTCAGCGTCCCGAACAGAGTCACCGCGATCAGCGACAGCGCGCGCGTTCCGACGTTCAAAACGACCCACGGGAACGAGTCCGCCTGCGTCGTCCACTTTGTAAAGAAAAGCGACACCAGCGCTATGCCGAACCAGCACCCGATCCACGCGATCATCTCGTACCGGTTGCCGTACAGGAACTCCCTTCCCTCTTTGACCTCCTCGGCGAAAAGTGCCCGCGCCGCTTTTCTCGAAGCGGCGCGCTCCTCTTTCGTCGGCTTTATTTTCTTCTCTTTTTCACGTTTTTTCATTTTTTCCGCTTTCATTGAAACACGCGCCGTTGAAGCACGCGCCGTTGAAGCACGCGCCGTTGAAGCACGCGTCGTTGAAACACGTGCCGTTGAAGCACGCGTCGTTGAAACACGCGCCACGCCGGCGGGGCTTTGTTTATGTTCCTTCTAAGACACGCATTTCCCGGAAATTTTCCGGGAAATACAGATCACCTGAGACACGCGCAAACGGCGGCCCCCGTTTTATTCTTTGCACACGCCCTCGATTATCTCGTGGAGCTCGCTCGCGAGCACGTTCACGCCCGGAGCGTGGAGGTAGACGACAACGTAAATGTCGCCGTTCGACGTGTTCCTGACAGCGAGCGCGAGGTTTGAACCGGACGCTTTCGTAGAGCCGGTCTTGCCGCCCATTATCTCGTACAGATCTGAATTCGAACCGTTCGCGAGGTAGCTGCTAGTGTTGGAGAGCGTCGTCCCGTTGCTGAGTTTGATCGACTTGCCGGCGCTCGCCCTCATCACGGTCTCGTTTTTGAGCGCCTCCTTCATCAGGATTGCGGCGTCCGCTGCCGTCGAGTAGTTCTCGGTGTAGTTGTTGCCGATGTCGAGGCCGATAACGTTGTCGAAATGGCTCGAGTACATGCCGAAAAGAAGCGCTTTTTCGTTCATAAGGTCGATGAACGGCCTTCCCGCGCGGACCTCCGCCGCCTTTCCGAGCACCACCGCCGCGTCGCCGAACGATCTGATAAGCGCCATGCAGACCAGGTCGTCGACCTTCTGCGTGGAACCCTCTTTAAAGCCGTAGCACTCGATCGACTCGTCCTTCTTCAAAAAGTCGAGCCAGCCCGTTTCGATCTTCACGTTTTCCTCCGGAGACAGGTAGTCGAGCGCCGTGAGGCACGTCAGAAGCTTCGTGATGCTCGCGATGTAGTTGCGGTCGTTTTCGTTTTTGCCGAGCACGATCTCGCCTGTCGCGGCGTTCATCACGCAAAAAGCGTATCCGGAAAAGGTATAGCTCGGCCCCGGGGTGGGCGTTTCCTGCTCCGCGGGAACGGGCGTCGAATTTTTGCCGTCGCCCCACGGACTGTCCGTTTTCGGTTCCGGCGTCTCAAGGTATACGGGCGTCTTCCTCTCGTAGACCGGTGTTCTGTTTTTACACGCTGCCAGCGAAAAGCAAACCGCCAGCAGAAGAATCAAAGCCGCAATTCTCTTCATTTTCCGTTTTCCCAAGTCATCTTTTGTATTAACTCCGCAAGCTTCGCCCGCGTTCAGTTTATAGGTTACTTCGCGATAGGTTACTTCGCGATTCTGCCGGTAATGCCGAGCCAGTTGATCGCCTTGATCAGGTACGATTTCTGCGCGATCTCGGAAATTATGCCGTCGCTTTTGCCGATGCCCCAGCCGAAAAACAGCAGGCACACGACGAAAACTACCAGAAGCCCGATTACCGCGCCGACTATCGCGCCGCCGGTCGCGTTTATGTCACCCAAAACCGGTATCTTTTCGATAAGCTTCGTGATCAGCGAAATGATCACGAGCGCGATTATGACAAGAATGACAAGCACCACGTACGTCAGCACCTTGACGGCTGTCTTCGAGACGAACCCGGAGATCTTTTCCGCGAGCTCCGCGCCCTTCGCCTCTGTGACGTCCTCGATCGACTGCGCCGCCTTCTCTCTCAGGCTCTTGGGAAGTCCGAGTTTTTCCATCGCGCCGTCGAAGTTGAGCGTGCTGTCGTCCTCGACCCAATCCATTATCCTGTCGCTGACAGACGTTTTTATCTTGTCTCCGACGTGAGTTTTCTCGATTCCCGCGCTGATCAGCGGGAGGAAAAGCCGCCCGAGAAAAACCGCGATGAAAACGATTCCAAGCACAAAGGCCATCCTGAGAAGGCCTGTTTTTTTGCCCAGGAACACTGCCAGAACAACTATTCCCACCATTATCAGGTCAAAAACGGCCGACGCTATCGTAGGCATTTTGTCTCCTCCTTTTTGTGATCAACTCCGCTTTCGCGGGCGGGAAATATTTCCCGGAAATGACGCGGATCCTCCGGTTCGGAAAATCCACAACCTTGCGGGAAAAACCTCCACGCGCTTGGAAAATCCACAACCTTGCGGGAAAGCCCTCCGCACGCTTGGAAAATCCACAACCTTCTCTGAAAAACCTCCACGCGCTTGGAAAATCCACAACCTTGCGCGAAAACCCGCCACGCGCTTGGAAAATCCACAACTCTGTCTGAAAAACCGCCGTACGCTTGGAAAATCCACAGTTTTGCGTGAAAACCCTCCACGCGCTTGGAAAATCCACAGCCTTGCGGAAAAACCCGCCACGCGCTTGGAAAATCCACAACCTTGTCTGAAAACCCGCCGCACGTCCCGGAAAATCCACAACCCCGGAAAAACCGGATCCGATCGGAAAATCAGGCGAAAGTCAGCAGCGTGACTCCGTAGTTACCGGTCAGCGCGAAGCAGCCCTTCCCGTTCGAGGTGACCGCGTTCACGTCGATTTTTTCCTCGCAGGACGCCGCAAGGTTGCCGTCGTAGCCGTACACGAGGAAATCGGTCTGCGTGATGACCGCGAAGAATCCGCTTCCGGCGCTTCTCAGCGCTTTAACGTTGCGTTCAGACGTGAACGACTTTTCGGAGCCGCCCGCGAGGTCGTAGATTCTGACCTCCGAACGCCCCTCGCCGTTGCCTGTCGCCGTGACGAGTTTTCCGTCCGCGGAAACTATCGCGAGCACCGTCTCGCTCGTGTCGCCCATAGTCCTGAGCGTGTTCATTCTCGTCGATTGCGCCGAATTCTTTTTCAGATTTTCGACAACGTAGATGTTCCGCGCGCCAGCCACTGCCAGCCTGTCGTCGCCGACGAATGCCGCGTAGGGGCAGACCTCGTTTTCGAAAACGCGCGAGAAGAAACTTCTGCCTGTCGACACGTCGATGACGGAAATTTTCGTCGTGGCGGCGCTGTCGATCTCGGCGATCTCGCCGACGGCTATGTTCTTACCGTTGGGCGAAACGGCCATGCCAAGCACGTAGTTGGACGTGTATTTTTTCTCCAGAACGGTCTCGGTGGCCGTTTTGGAGTCCTTTGTCTTGAACACCTCGATCATCGACTTCGCGTCGTCGGGCTCCGTGCACACGATCGCGACGCCCGAATCCTCGCCGATAACGAAATTGCTGATAGGCGCGTCTGTCGAACGTCTCCAGATGAGACCGCTGTCCGCGTACCGCCAGATCGTGTTCCCACCCGCGGCGTAAACCGCGAGACCGTCCTTAAGCGCGACGACCCTGTAATCGGCCTCCCCGAGCTTTTCGCGCCAGAGCACCTCGCCGCCCGAGCTCGCACACATAATGTCGCCCTCGCCGACGACGAAAATGCGCTCGCCCGCGTTCACGACGACGCTTCCGTCAGGCACCTGCTCGAGCTGCACCGCCGTGCACATATAGGTGTGCGCGCGGTTTTTCTTTTCCGAAATCTTCTTGATGCCCTTCACCGCGAGAACCGTGACCAGCACCACGATCGCGACGATCGCGACGCACGCAACAACAAACGCGATCCGCTTTTTACGCTTTTCGCGTTTCCTTCTGGCGTGTTCCTCTCTTGAGATGACTTTTAAGCGCGGCTGCTGGCCGCTTCCCGATGTTTCGCTCACTGAAAATACCTCTTTTGCGAATTTCGAATCGCGGAATTTACATACGTCTTTATTTTACTCTTTCCGCGCGCGTATTGCAAGGGCCATCGCGGGGGCGTTCGCGGAGTCGCGGAGTTCGCGTTCGCGGGGTTCGCGGGCGTTCGCGGGCAGGCCGAGTGTCGCGCCGGGTAGACTTTGCATGCCGGGCGGGGAATTCCGGGAAGACGGCGGAAAAGACGACGGGAAGCCGGAAGACTGTTGGCAGGAAGACGGCTGGCAGGAAGACGGAAGAAAGCCGGCAGGCGGCAGGAAGACGGAATTATTTTTTCCTCAGGTTGTATTTCGGTTGTATTTTCCGCGTATTTCCCGCCGTTTTTTCCTTGACAACCGCAGGCGCACGGAATAGAATAAAATCAGTTTTTCGGAAAGAAAACTCACCGCGGATATTCGGGAGGACATATATTATGAACGAAACGTTTACCGTCAGATCAAAAGCGGACGACCCGTCCACGGAAATCGCGAGCCGCAAGACGCTTGAAGAGGCAAAAGCCGTCGCGTGCGAAAACGCGGTTTACGGCTGCCGTGTCTGCGACGAAAACGGCCGCACCGTTTTCTGCCCTTATACGGAGCTCCAATCCGACATTCTCCGGGAGGCGAAATACGTCACCGACTACGTGAGAGAAAACGGCTTCACCTACGGCGACGCGCCGGTCAATCCCGCGTTCAACCGCGACGCGAAGCTCGTTTCGTGCGACAGACTCGTCGACTGGGTCATGTTCCGGGTCGGGTTTACGAACCAGGTCGAGCGGCAGGGAATGGTCGTTTTTCACCCCACCGAAAAGGAGCGTGACCTTCCCGGCTGGTGCGAGCTGCAGGGGTTCGAAAGGATCGAAAACGCCGGCGACCTCATTCCGGGCGACATTGTTTTCACAAGGCCGTGCATGTCCTCGCAGGGCGTCGTCTATCCGGGTCACACGTTCATTTTCGCGGGCTTCGCGGGCGACGGCGTCAACTCCTACCGCTACGACTGCGGCAAAAACGAGCGCATCCAAAGCGTGCAGCCGTCGTGCGAGCCGCTCAACGACTTTATGTTCGCGTACAGGCCTTCGAAATGAACAAAGTCCGGGTACCCCGCCCGCGTCAACAATACAATTTTCGCTAAAAATAGCAAAAACTTAAAACGGCGCACAGCGTGCCGTTCCGGAAACAAAAAGGAGGAACACGATATGAAAAAACGTTCTGAAAACCGCTCAAAGCTGCTCAAGGCGGCCGCTCTGCTCGTGACTTTGGCGATGATTTTCGCATTTGCGTCATGCAGCAAGACTCCCGGCGGAAAGCCCGCGGACAACACGCCCGGCAAGTCCGACGCGACAGAGGCCCCGAAACCGACCGAGGCACCCGCTCCGACCGACACGCCCGTGCCGACCGAGGCTCCCACCGAGGCACCGGCTCCCGAGCCGACGCCCAACATCTACGAGGGAATGCCCGTTCCGTATTTTGACCTTGCGTTCGACAAAGGCGTAGCGTTCGACGCGCGCGAAATCAGCGAACTCGAAGTATCCGGCGGCGAAGTCGGCGACGTCACCGTCAACTTCGGCGGCAACGACGTTACCGTGACCGGCTTCAGAGGAACGACCGGTGACGATTTCATAACGATAATTCTCGATGAATACGAGTTCGATTTCCCGGCCTTCGTCGAGGAGGGCGTCTCGTACGAGCTCTTCATCCAGATCGACCAGATTCCCGCTTCGAGCGGCGGTCTCCTCATCAGTAACGGAAACGGCGGCGGCACCAACCTCGCGATCCGCGGCTCTCAGGGCCAGGTGAACTTCAACGTCGGCAGCACGCAGCAGGACGGCACGTACTCCGGTTCCGGATACATTTACGCCCAGCCTACCGAAGCGAGCGAGGGCAAGAAAATCGAGGCCGGAAAGCTCGTTCACCTCGT
>Ga0247611_10010801_pt1 | contig 10665 bp, 7 predicted proteins | sample 177DNAGHGhighgp2_FD_192422 | JGI IMG/M metagenome (GOLD analysis project Ga0247611, IMG submission 192422) | Sheep rumen microbial communities from Palmerston North, Manawatu-Wanganui, New Zealand - 1770 DNA GHGhigh gp2 | ecosystem: Host-associated > Mammals > Digestive system > Stomach > Rumen ... | reverse complement strand
AAGGTCTCGGGAAGTTTGGTCACCTTGTTGCGATAGGTACCGAGGTTGCCAGCGATGTCATACTGGAAATCGCCCACACTGCCACGGTAGCCCACATTAAGTTCGATACCCTTATTGGTCATCTCACCGGCATTGATCCACTGGCTGCTACCCTCACCCATCACACCGATGCCTGGCATGTAAACCAGAATGTCGGTGGTCTTCTTGTAGTACCACTCAAACGAGCCATATAGTGCGTTGCGCAGCATACCAAAGTCAAAGCCAAGGTTAGTCTGTGTCGTGGTTTCCCACTTGAGGTTATCGTTGCCCAACTGATTGCGCTTGAAACCACTGGGGAGGGTCTGGCCGCCATTGGTACCGCCGATGTCGTAACTGGTACCGTAACTCTGGCCGCCGAAACCAGCCTCACCATAGTTGCTCTCAAAGATGGTGTAACGGGCAATATTGGAAATCTCTTGGTTACCAGTCTGACCCCATGATGCGCGCAACTTGAGGTTGTCGAGCCACTCCAGACTCTTCATGAAGGATTCCTCACTGATGCGCCAGCCGAGGCTCACTGAGGGGAAGGTACCATAGCGGTTATTGCGGCCGAAACGGCTTGAACCGTCATAGCGCATGGTCAGGCTTGCTAAATAGCGATCGGCGTAAGTGTAATTCACCTTGCCGAAGAAGGATACCAAGGTGTAACCCTCACCAGAGCCATAGGCCTCGGCCTCGCCGACTGCTGAGTTGGGCCACATGTAATCAGGATTCAGGACAGCAAAGTCATAGGCTTTTGCGCTGAGCCATGAGTCATCCTCGCGGTTGAACTCAGTACCTATCATGATGTCTCCGCGATGTGCGCCGCGCTCCAGGTTGTAGGTAGCAATTGCATTCCACATCCACTTGGTCCAGTGTTCCTGCTTGGGCTCAACGGCATTGGTCGAATTGGCCACGGTGCCCTCGGTAATGGGATAGGTGAAAATGCGCTGCTGTTTTTGGGAATAATCAAGACCGAAGGTTGACTTGATATTGAAGTTGGTGATGGGGTTGATATTGATGAAGGCATCACCAAACATGCGCCAATAGGTGTAGCGGTTGTCGCTGTTGCGGTCAAGGCGTGCTACGGGATTCTCACGGTCGGGATAACCACCCACGGGACCGGCATATTGGCCATCGGTCGTGTAAACGGGCAGTGAGGGATTGAACTGCAGCACATTCTCAAGGAATCCGCCAGGTGCCTGAAGTTCGTTGGTGCGGTTTACCGTGAAGTGCTCACCGATGGTTACAATCTTGCGGTCACCGATAGGCAGCAACTTGTAGGTTGAGTTTATACGGGCAGAAAGGCGCTGAAAATCAGACTGTTTGATGATACCTTTGTTATTGTAGTAACCCAAGGAAAAGAAGGAGGTACCATTTTCGGTGCCCTGGCTCAGCGAGACGTTATATTGCTGAACAAAGCCTGTTCGGGTGGTCTCCTTGAACCAGTCGGTATCAGCAGCGGGAGTCTTTCCGGCGGGATCCAGAAACTTGCTCATCGTGATGGTATTGAGTGTGGGGACACCCTGAGCATTGTAACTCCAATCATAATGGTATCCCAGGCCGTTCAAGTTAGGATCCAAACCATCGTTCACATAGCCTTGCCACATCGTCTGGCCAAATTCCTTGGCGTTAAGGACTTTCATCTTGTTAGCATAGGTTTGCACCGACAGGCTGGCATCAAAGTCAATCTTGACTTTGCCGTCCTTACCACCTTTGGTGGTAATGATGATGACACCATTGGCAGCACGGCTACCGTAGATAGACGCTGAAGCGGCATCCTTCAACACCTGGATGCTCTCGATGTCGTTACCGTTAAGTTCGTGCATACCGGCCTTGGTGGGGACACCGTCGATAATGTACAGCGGGTCGTTGTTGTTGAGGGTACCTGTACCACGGATGCGCACCGTTGCCGCACCTGAGGGATTACCGTCGGCCGAGATGTTCATACCCGGCACTCGACCCTGCATCGCCTTGATGGGGTTGTTCTCGTTCTGCTTGACCAGGTCGGTCACGCTGACTACCGACACGGCACCGGTCAAGTCGGCCTTGCGCTGTGTGGTATAACCCGTCACGACGATCTCGTTCAGAGCGAGGGCATCTTCTTTCATTGTCACGACCATGCCGTTAGTGGCAGGCATCTCGACATTCAGGTAGCCCACGTAAGAGAAAACAAGGGTTGCTCCAGGGTTCACCTTGAGGGTAAAGACGCCGTCAAAATCTGTCACTGTACCATTAGTGGTACCTTTTTCTATCACAGTGGCGCCAATGACGGTTTCTCCTGTCTCGTCAACGACGGTGCCTGTGATTTCTGTTTGCGCATACACAAGCGTGGTACACACAAACATGAGCATGAAGCTGAGTAGAAATCTTTTCAGTTCGTTCATTGTTTTAATGGTTTTGGTTAATACATTATTAATGATTTTGGTTTTGGGCGCAAAGTTAATCACCTGAAAACATGAAGACTATCATTTTCCGTTCATGTGTTCACAAATTTGATACAATGCAACATTTCTGCTATCCAATGAACGATTTTTGGTATCAGAGACAGGCTAAAAAAACATGGCAGACGATAGATAACGGGTACCTACCGTCTGCCATAATTGCTATTGCTTGAAACGAAATATCACTTGCGGTCTTCACCTGGCACTACACCATACTCATCCTTGTAGCACTTGGTAAAGTAAGATGGAGAAGCAAAACCCACCTGATAAGCAATCTCGCTAACCGTGAGTTCGGTGCCAGCAAGCAGTTCCCTGGCACGGGACAGTCGTGCCTTGCGCAACAGGTCTACAGGTGTGTTTCCTGTCAATGCCTTAACCTTGCGATACAACTGCACACGGCTTAATCCCATCTTTGTGGCCAATTCCTCCACACTGACATTATTGTCACTCAAGTGTTCCTCAACGGCATTCTTGAACTTGGCGATAAAGGCATTCTCGATCTGAGCCTCTCTACTGGCTGGCGTGGACTCCTCGGTCTTGCCGCCCGTTTCAACAGGTCGGCTGCTCCACAGGTCGCGCAACAGGTGACGACTGTGCAGCAGGTTATCAATGCGCACAAGCAGCAACTCTGGCGAGAAGGGCTTGGTGATATAGGCATCGGCACCGCTCTGGTAGCCCTCGATTTGGTGCTGGTTCAAGGCCCTCGCCGTGAGCAGGATAACAGGGATGTGGCTCGAGACAACGTCACTCTTGACTTGCTGGCAGAATTCCAGGCCGTTCATCACGGGCATCATCACGTCAGACACGATGAGGTCGGGCACGTGCTCACGGGCCACCTTCAGTCCGTGCTTGCCGTCCTGAGCCTCCAACAGGCAGTAATGACTCTGCAATATCGTGCGCAGATAGGCACGAATGTCGGCATTATCATCCACTATCAACACGGTGGAAACATCCTCGTCAGGCTCAAGGGCCGACGCTTGAATCTCAGCATTCTGTTTTGCGGTAATGGCATCAATCTGCTCGCTGCTCATGTCGCTCTGGGGGGCTCCCACCTGTGCATCCAGCATCTTGTTGATTAACTGGGTGAGGCGATGAGTATTGCGCCGCACGATGGCAAACAGATCACTGGCTCCGGCGCCTGCGTTCCTGATGTCGGGCGTCTCGGCCAACTGGGCCAGTGGACCCTCAATGAGCGTCAAGGGCGTGCGCAACTCATGGCTCACTTGGGTGTAGAAGTCGAGTTGCTCGCGTTCCATCTGGGTGCGTTCGTCCTGGATGCGAGCCTTCTGCAGGTAGTACATGTAGATGCCCAGCAGCAGCAGTAACAGCAAGGCGATGGTGGCAAGGGCCAGGAAGGTGAGTGTACGCTGGTTGGCAAGTTGCTTCAGGTATCCGCTTGCCGTCTGATGCAGTTTCTCGATATACTGCGACTGACGCATCATCTCATCGCTCCCCATCAGCAGGACACTGGCATTATCGCGCGTGACAAGCGCCGACATCAGTTTGGTTTCTTTCTCATAGGGGCGACCTTCAAGAATGTCTACAGCCAACTGGATGAGTTTGTCGCCATGGGTAGGATATACGTAGGACGCATCCAGCAGCGAGTCTCTAACAAGCGTGATACCCCCATTCTCTCCCGGCAGGCCATCGATGCCGCAAAACAAGGGCAAGTCGCCGCCGGCCTCGGTAAAAGCCTTGCGAGCGCCCATTGCGGTGCGGTCATTCATGCCGAACACCAGGTCGATGCCTTCATCATGATTCTTGTCGAGCCATTGCTTGACAATCTTATAGGCGGTAGGCTCGGTCCAGTCACCCTGCAATGTCGCAACAACCTGGATATTGGGGTGACCCGAAATAGCCTCGCGAAAACCGTTATGACGTTCAATCGCCGGTGAAGACCCTTTCAGGCCCATCACCTCAATGATGCGTCCATGCCCATTCAGGCGTGATGCCACATATTCGCCCATCAGGTGTCCCATCTCGTAGTTGTCGGCTCCCATATAGGCCGTGTATTTCTTGGAATTGGTCTTGCGTTCAAACACAATGACCGGTATGCCCTTGTCATAGGCTCTGTCAATGGCCGACGAAATTGTAGAGACCTGATTGGGCGCAACAATCAGCAGGTCAATACCTGTGGCCACCAGGCTGTCGATCTGTTGAATCTGGCGTTCATCGCTATCATAGGCAGCGGCAAACCTTAATTCCACATTGTCATGGAAATAGGCCCCTATCTTCAACTCAGAGTTTTGCTTGTCGCGCCAGATGTCGTCAGAGCATTGCGACACCCCTATGCGATACTTTGTCGTGTCCTGTGAACACGAGGCCAGCAAGCCATACATCAATATTATTTCTATACAAATCTTCAGTAATTTCACAATAGGTGTAGTTTTGTTCGTTTTCTCCTCAATTAGCAATCATTACAATCCATATAGCGTGAAACTTAATCACTTTTCACACCTCATCACATTTTCATGCTTGATAATAATTGAGTGCAAATATTAATAATTCACACTGCAAATATTATAATTTTCTCTGAAATGACAAAATTTTATTCGGTATTTTTGCATTTTACGTCCTCAATGCGGGATTCTATTCATACCGATTCACACTTGAGTGCTCCACAACACACACATCTTTTAATGAATGGATTAAACGGAGTGAGTTAATAATTTGTGAAATATTGTCAATTTATTTATACTATTCACTCCTTTTTCTATACTTTGAAGGCCGTAATGTTTGTGAGAACAAATCGCCACGTAGTCCTCTCGTGCCGACACCAAGAAACTGCTTTCTTTATTAATAACACTTAATCTGCAATATTTTCCCATAGGCAATGCAATAAAATGTCATCATGGGTGTTTATAGTAATAAGTATGGCCATTAGACGACAATGAAAAGTATGAGAACCTTTACTACAAGTGTTATGATTGCATTGACCCTGGCTATCACCATCCTGGCCTCTTGTAGCCTTGATGAGCCTGATGGCAAGTGGAGCAAGATGAAGTGGAAGGACCACAGCGGCCTCACCAAGCAAGATGGCACCTACCTCGTCCCTGCGAGCGGCGGCACATATACCTTTGAGTGCTTGAATTACTCCTCACCATGGATTGCAAGCATTGGCGAGGACTACCTTCACTCAGATGATTTCCACTCATACACGGGAAGTTGGTTTGCCGTAGAGTGCAAAAAACAGAACGTCACAATTACCGTTCAGCCACTGGACGAAGGTGTCGAGAGCAGAAATTTCACCGTCACAGTGACTGCAGGGGATATCTTTGACACCTTCAGATTCACACAACAGCGATAGGCTATTTCTTCATCGCCCATGTGTTTGCAAGAATGATGCCGACAAGGGCCCCAACAATAATAACCACTGTATAGACTAAACCACCCATCACTTCCATAGTAAGCAGCAATGGCATCAACCCTCCGCTCAGCAGCAGCAAAACGCCCACCAGGAGCCTGAGCCGCTTGATGTTGACCTTGTCTCTCTCGTCCTTGCTGGCCGTGTTGTACCCGGCAATCAGCCCGTCACCCTTCCCTTTCAAGATGACAATACCCAGCACAACCATCAATGCCATGAGCGCATAAATAACAATGTTCTCCATCGATAATTTATTTTTTGGGCTGCAAATATACTCATTTTGCGGGATTTAGGGAAGGCAACACATGAAAAGGGGTCTTAAAATCCAATTTATCGTTTTAACAAGGCATTACCAGCACAATCATCATGTGTAGCCAGGCCAGCAGCCCGGCAAAAGACCATGGCGCAAAAATTTAACGGGCTCATGTTGCGAAATATGGGAATTTGTGAGTACCTTTGCAGGAAGAAGTAACAACAATCATTAAATACATTAAGAATTATGGCAGATAAAACACCCACTCCGCACATTGGTGCCAAGTATGGAGAAATTGCACCCACAGTGATTATGGCAGGCGACCCCTTGCGCGCCAAGATGATGGCCGAGCGTTATCTGGAGAACCCCGTGCTCTATAACCAGGTTCGCGGCATGCTGGGCTATACCGGCATGTACAAAGGCCAACGCGTATCCGTCCAGGGCCACGGCATGGGCATCCCGTCGATCGGTATCTACTCCTATGAGTTGTTCAATTTCTATGATGTGAAGACGATCATCCGCGTCGGTTCGGCCGGCTCGATGCATCCCGACCTGCACATCGGTGACCTGGTGATGGCCATGGGCGCATGCACCAACAGCGCCTATGCCATGCAGTTCCATCTGCCAGGCATCTATGCGCCAATCGCCGACTTCGGCCTGCTGCGTGCCGCCGTGGAGAAGGCCGAGGAACTGGGCTACCGCTACAAGGTGGGCAACGTCTACTCGTCAGACACCTTCTACGACGACAGCCCCGACACATCGCAATGGCAGAAGATGGGCGTGCTGGCCGTGGAGATGGAAGCACCCGCGCTGTACATGAACGCCGCTCGCAGCGGGGCCCGCGCCCTGTGCCTGTGCACCATCAGCGACTCGCTGGTGACTGGCGAGGTGACGACAGCCGAGGAGCGCCAGAACAATTTCACCCAGATGATGGATGTGGCCTTTGGCATCATCTAACCTAAAAAAGAAAGGAGCACTCATAGCATGGCAATGAGATCAAGAATTACCGAACTCTTTGACATCGATTACCCCATCATTGCCGGTGGCATGGTGTGGTGTAGCGGATGGGAACTCGCCTCGGCAGTCAGCAATGCCGGCGGACTGGGACTGATTGGTGCCGGGTCGATGACAGGCGACGTGTTGCGTGAGCACATCATCAAGTGCCGCCAAGCAACGCCCTACCCGTTTGGTGTCAACGTGCCGCTGATGCGTCCTCAGGCCGCTGAACTGATGCAGGTGATTGCCGACGAGAAAGTGCCTGTCGTGTTCACCTCGGCCGGCAGTCCCAAGAAGTGGACTGGATGGCTGCACGAGCGAGGTATCAAGGTGGCCCATGTGGTATCGTCATCGGCCTTTGCCGCCAAGTGTGAGCAAGCGGGCGTAGATGCCGTTGTCGCCGAGGGTTTTGAGGCTGGCGGACACAATGGCAAGGAGGAGACAACGACCATGTGCCTGATTCCCGCCGTGAGACGCGCCACTTCACTGCCGCTGATTGCGGCTGGCGGCATCGCTACAGGTGACGCCATGCTTGCCGTCGAGGCCATGGGAGCCGACGGTGTGCAGATGGGCACCTTGTTTGCGCTCACCAAGGAGAGTTCGGCACACGAGGACTTCAAGCGCTTCTGCCTCAACCTCAACGAGGGCGACACGCTGCTGCACTTCAGGAAACTCTCTCCCACCCGTCTTGTCAAGAACGGTTTCCAAGCACTGGTGCAGGAAGCCGAGGACCGCGGCGCAACGAGCGACGAGTTGCTTGAGATTATCGGCATCGGCAAGACCAAGACGGGCATCTTTGAGGGAGACGTCGAGAATGGAGAACTGGAAATCGGGCAGGCTACAGGCCTGCTCAAGGGCCGCGAAATCGAGTCGGTCGAGGTGGTGATGGATCGTTTTGTGGCCGAGTACTACTCGTCTCGCAAGCAACTTATCAACCAAGCATTAGATGAACAAATCTCAAGGAGAACTTTAATTTAATCAACAACATTAAACAATCACATTAAATATAAGAAATCAAGTTACTATGTCACAGTGGTTTGAATGTAAAGTAAAATATGACAGAATGATGGAAAACGGCGTGCTGAAAACCGTTTCTGAACCCTATCTCGTTGACGCGCTCTCGTTTACCGAGGCCGAGGCCCGCATCACCGACAAGATGCAGCCCTACATCTCAGGAGAATTCAGCGTGGACACGGTGAAACGCGTCAAACTCAGCGACATCTTCTACAATGAGGCTGGCGACCGCTGGTACAAGGTGAAGACCAACTTCATCACTATCGACGAGAAGACCGCCGTCGAGAAGCGCACTGCCAGTTTCCAGTTAGTACAGGCCAGCGACTTCAAGGGCGCCCTGGCCACCTTCATGGAAGGTATGCACGACACAATGGCCGACTTTGAGATCGCCTCGATCACCGAGACTCCGCTCATGGACGTCTTTCCCGCTGACCTGAGTGAGACACAAGCCGACCGCGAGGCACGTCAAAAGGCGCAAAACCAGTAATTATCAATCGATACCATGCCAAACATTAAAGCAAACATTGAAAATTTCACCAAGCAACTCCCGTCAGGAACCCGCCTGGTCGCCGTTTCCAAGTTCCACCCTATCGAGGAATTGCAGGAAGCCTATGACGCCGGCCAACGCCGATTTGGCGAGAGTCGAGCCCAGGAGTTTGTGGCCAAAGCGCCGCAACTGCCCGAGGACATCTGCTGGCACTTCATCGGTCACTTGCAGAAGAACAAGGTGCGTGCCATCATGCCCCACGTCAACGTGATCGAGAGCGTGCACAGCGTCGAGTTGCTCCGCCTGATCGAGAAAGAGGCGGCACGCATCGACCGCACCGTCGACGTGCTGCTGCAACTGCATGTGGCACAAGAGGAGACCAAGAGCGGCTTCAGTGTCGAGGAATTGCTCGAGGCTGCCGACCAAGGACTACTCACCGGATACCCTCACGTGAGGGTGTGCGGCCTCATGGCGATGGCCTCGCTCACCGACGACATGGACCAGGTGGCACAGGAGTTTGACACTGTGCGCCGAGCCTACCTGACGTTGAAGGACGGCTGCTGTCACGAGAGCGAGGACTTCAACGAGTTGAGCATGGGCATGAGCGACGACTGGCAGGTTGCCATCAAGTATGGCGCGACACTCGTGCGCATCGGCACAGCCATTTTCGGTCCAAGAAAATACTGAATCCGGTAACAAAACCGGATGACGCGAGCAACAAATTGGCGTTTTTTTCGCCGATTTGTTGCTCGTTATTGCGCAAATGTGTAATTTTGACCACTTTTTTCAAAGATAATCAATTATTAACTCAATAAAAAGATTGTAGCAATGGCTCAAAAATCCAAACAATGGGCAGCGATTATCATGATGATTGCGCTCTTCGCCATGATTGCCTTCGTGACCAACCTGTGCTCACCCATGGCAACCATCGTCAAGAATCAGTTCGGTGCTTCGGAAGCAGCCGGACAAATCGGTAATTACGCCAACTTCATCGCCTACTTGCTGATGGGTATTCCCAGCGGTATGCTCATCACCAAGATGGGTTACAAGAAGACCGCCCTTGCTGCCCTTATCGTGGGCATCATTGGCCTCGTGATCGAGTACCTGAGCGGTCAAATCGGCGGCGACAGTGCCTACTGGATTTACCTGTTAGGTGCTTTTATCAGCGGTATGTGCATGTGTATGCTCAACACCGTTGTCAATCCTCTGCTCAATGTGCTGGGCGGTGGAGGCAAAACCGGCAATCAGCTTATCCAGATTGGCGGTGCCTTCAACTCGGCTGCAGCAGTTGCCGTATACATCCTGATGGGCGCCCTCATCGGTGAGGTGACCAAAAAGACCGTCATTGCCGATGCCACTCCCGCCATGTTCATTGCATTGGGCATCTTTGTTGTCGCCTTCATCGTGCTGCTGTTCACCAAGATTGAGGAACCCGAGCAGGCCCCGATGGAGATGAGCCTTATTCCCGGAGCACTCAAGTTCCGTCATTTCGCCCTTGGCGCACTGGCTATCTTCCTGTATATGAGCGTCGAAGTGGGCACTCCCACCTACATGTTACAGTATTTGACCGCCGACACTCCTGAGATAATCGAGAAGAAGGCCAACCTGCTGAATGACGAGAGTCTGAGTGTCGAAGAAAAAGCAAAACAATTTGTTGCCGTCACCACCAATGTCGATTCTATTCTGGCAACCAATGACACAGAGGCCGTCAAAGACATCAATACTGAAATCCAAAGCGTAGTCGATGACATCAATAATGGCAAAATCACAGCCGAAAAGACGAGCAAGTCGGCTCCTGGTAAAGGTATGAACGCCGGCCTTGTTGGCCTGATTGTAGCAGTATATTGGCTGATGATGTTCATCGGCCGTACTGTTGGCGGCGCCATCGGCGGTAAGGTTAGCAGTAGGACGATGGTGAGCATCGTTGCTCTTGCAGCAGTATGCCTGTTAGTATTCGGTATCATGGCACCGACAACGAGCACCATGAAAGTTCCTGGCATCGACTGGGCTAATTTGAGTGTCACCTGGGCCGAAGTTCCCATCGGCATGTTTGCATTCATCCTCGTTGGTCTGTGCACCTCGGTCATGT
>Ga0247611_10010800_pt1 | contig 10666 bp, 14 predicted proteins | sample 177DNAGHGhighgp2_FD_192422 | JGI IMG/M metagenome (GOLD analysis project Ga0247611, IMG submission 192422) | Sheep rumen microbial communities from Palmerston North, Manawatu-Wanganui, New Zealand - 1770 DNA GHGhigh gp2 | ecosystem: Host-associated > Mammals > Digestive system > Stomach > Rumen... | reverse complement strand
TTCCATGTGTGTCTCCTCCTCACAAAAGATCGAAAGACGTCTTGATTCTCACCTTGGTGTTGGCAGGAAGCTTTATTAGCTCATCCAACAGCTCCTTGTTCCGAAGACGCTCCGATTTGTATGATTTCTCACTGACGTATATCCATTTTTCCTTGATAGGCACATTTTTGCAAAATTTTTGGATAAGTACAGGATAGAACCAGTCATTCCTTTCTTCATCGAAAACTTTGTCGTACTTATCAATATTGTAGTCTTTAAAATAATCCATCTTGAACCTCAGAAAAAGAAAGTGGCGGGCTTTTGGTTAGGGATTCTTCGCCCGCGAACCCTTTTGACTCAGAGATTAGCCTGCGAACTGATAGCACTCGCCGATGATTTCCGTTTCGGTCTCCTCCATCACGGACTCATCGATTGTGTAGCCCATCATCTGGAGCTGGTTCTCCAATGTTACCTTCATGATGTTCCCAGCTACCGTGTCCATGAACTGCTGTTCGTCAATGCCAGTGTTCCAGAAGTCACCAACGATCTCCATGAGACCATCAGCATTGCTCCAGATGACGCCAACCGGAACATGACTGCCGTTCTTGATAAAGCCGGCGTCTACATTGCCAGACTTTACCTTGGACAGTGCGTAGGGCGCATCAATGAACTTAGTGTTCTCATCCACCTGCACACCCATCTTCTCCAGTGCCTTCTTAGCCAAGTCCTTGTCCACGTTCTTCAGTGCCTCACAACTATACGTTCTCCAGCAACTCATTTTTACATACCCCTTTCTTCTCAAAGACGGATCTTGATTCCGTCCCAGCCATCAATCAGCGATACATCAAGCGTCCACTTGTGTTCCGATCTCTCTTGCCACTCAGTAATTGCTTCATGTATCGCTTCTTCATAGTCGTCCTCTGAGCAGCCATTCACTTTCATGAACCATTTCTTGGCGAGATGCTCCTCGCCGACTGCCTGAGCTCGACCAATATGCTTGACTCTATGACAGTCCTTGCAGAGCGAGAGGATATTCTCAAGCTTCTGTATATGTGTCACGTCATCATAGCTCCATTTTTCATGGGCATCCAGCTCGCTTATAGGCAGGTGCCGCCCGCAGATATCACACACTCCGTTTGAGCGCACGAACCTGGATAGCTTCTGCCAGTCCTCTTTCGACAGGATCTTCCTGAGATTGTTGTACCAGGAAGATTGAGGGACAAGCTCAATACTTAGTTCTCTCATAGGCATCAAGCAGCTCCTTCATTGTAGGAGCCATACCACAGCTCCTGTCTCCCTCCGGGCAATACCCGTTGGCTACGCAGGACGGCCCGGCATGCTTGAAGAGGAGCGGTGCTACCTTCCTTGCCTCCTCGATGATGAGCCAATACATCTGCCTGATTTCCCATTGGGCATGATTACAGCACCTGAGCTTTGCCGTGTTCCAGATCTCACGGAGGTTCGCCGAATAAATAAGCCTGGTAGCGCAGGCATTCGGAAGCACGAAGCGTGCATCCTCTTTCGGAACGCCCATCTCGATAAGCTTGTCGTAAGCCTCCTGGTCACGATCCATGATATCCTTGAAGACCTTCACGGCATCATGATTCTTGTCAATAGTCGGCGGCGTCACGTACTCGAACTTCCCCATGAAGCAATACCTCTGGGACTGCTGTGAGTAATGGCTATGTCTATGCCTCACAAGCTGATGAGACAGCGCCCGGCTTACTCCTTCGATAGCGAAGACGAAGCCGCAGTGCTCAAAAGGGCTGCCGTGTCCCATACTGATGAGATGCTCAATGAACTTCTCTGTCTTCTCAGGAGTCAAGTCATTCATCAGGGTGTCAACGTCTTTCGCATTGGAGTAGCAGAGCTTCGCGGCAGACGCCACGACCTGCTCCGGTTTCTCCGTATACGAAATCAAAGTTACTTTCAGAAAAATCCCCTCTTTCTCTAAGCCTGCGTAATCCCTTCCAAGTGGTATACCTTGCTGTACTCAAGGAATAGGTTGCGCTGTGCATCCTTGATCTGTTCCTTGAACTCCGGTGACTTCGGGCCGTTCTTGGACAATGACGGATCCAGTAATGACAGCTGAATCTCAAGAGCATCCTTGAGCTGCATCTGCATTGCCTCAGCCAAGTCCTTGAACAGAACAGTGCCCCTCATTACACCGAAAAGCTTCTGGAACGCACCAAAAACTAGCTCGTACTCGGCTTTTCCTTTGAGCTGGATGGCCTTCATGGCCTCGGCGGTAATCATCAGCTCTTTTGTTTTCGGCTTGTCTTCCTTCGGAAGATTCGGAGGAGCAGGCTTCTTCTTTACCATGGATACTATCTCCAAGCATTATGCACCACCTTTCCTCACAGCTTGATGATGCCGCCGTTGGCTACCTGGCGGACCTCTGTCTGCTCTTCCTTGGTGTCGTCTCCCATACCTTCAGGCTTGCTGGCACGCTTCGCTTTCTGGGAAGCAAACAGCTCAAGGTCTGCCACCTGTGCCTCAGAGGAGACCGCGATAGGAACGATATCCTTGATTGCTTCCCTCATGTCATCCATGGACAAGCTCATAGTCTTGCCAGTCTTGGCATGACGGACGAAAGCAATACGGATGCCGGCCTTGACAGCTTCCTGGATCTCCGCGCCTGTGAACTGCTTGGATTCCTTTGCGCATTTGTTCAACATGAGGTCAGATACATGCTGGCCGTTAGCCTCAAAGTGGATACGGAAGATATTCCGGCGTTCCTTCTCTGTAGGCAAGCCACAGTACCAGATCTGGTCAAGCCTTCCTTTACGGGTAAGCTCCGGAGGAAGCTGAGAGACATCATTAGAGGTCATGATAACATAGACACCGTTGTTGTCGTTCAAGAACTCCAAGATGGATTCAAAGATGCGAGAAGTAATTCCTGCATCCACACTTGAACTCGATAGGACCCCTCCAAGCACTTTCTCCACCTCATCAATCAGCAAGACACATGGAGCAGAGGCCTTGACGATTCGCAAGGTGTTGGCGATGTTCTTTTCGCTCTCTCCAACGAGCTTCGACATCACCTTCGACATGTTAAGCTTTAATAGTGGCCACCGCATAGTGCCAGCGAAAGCCTCCGCAGCAGAAGTCTTCCCAGCGCCCGGGATACCAAAGGCCAAATAGCCTTTCGGAACAGCCACTCCGCAAGCCCGAGCTTCTTCAGAAAAACAAGTACGCTGTACATCCAACCACTCCTTCAGCACTTCGTTGCCACCAATATCATCCATCGTTTTGTGAGGGACGATATAGTCTATAGCGCCGCTCTTGCGGATGGAATCGACCTTGCACTTCAGAGCAAAGTCAATGTTAAGCGTATGCTCCTTGATACTGGACTCGTTCAGGATCATGCAGATCTCCTTGATAGTGAGACCCACACAAGCATCAGCGAGCTCCCTCATCTCATCCTTGTCCAAAGGAACAAAGTCGCTTGACGGATCAGATGTCTTCTTGCGCATAATGCGCTCATTGGCTGCCTCAACATACTCCATGATGTCTCCCCTGTCAGGCAGTCCATACTCGACTACACGGAACAGGCGAGCGATCTCGTCAGGGATCTGCTCATAGGGGCTTATGATAATGAACGGGGAGTAGAACTTCTTGGGCTTGTACTCCGCGAAGTCCCTGATATATCTGCGGGCCTTGCTGTTGTCCAGTTGGGAATGGAAGTCCCGCAGGATGAACATAGCGCTGCGCCCGCTCTCTGGATCAGACATCTGCTGAGCTACAGAGAACAGCGCCGGGATCTCCTTTACCTTCGGGTCTGCCGCCCGCTGTTCCTCTGACTTGAGCAACGCAAGCTCGGTAAGCCCTTCTGTGTTCGACCACATGTACATGCTCATCCCAGGGAAGAACCTCGGGTTGCTGCGCACGATCTCCTTGAGATCCCTGATCACTTCATCTTCCTCGTATGTTTTTATCCAGATACAAGCAATATGGGCTTTCATAAGGTCCAATACTTCATCCATTGAATTTCTCATTAGTTTTATCACCTTCTTTTAGGCTGACTTCTCTGCTTTCCTAAGTGCTTCCTCGAAAGCTTTGGCGTCCTGGAGCTCGCTCTCGTGCCCCGGTTTATGAGCGTTGCTGTCGAAAGCAACCATAAGGGGCAGCGGCACCTGCTTGAAGCCATTCTCGTCTTCATCACTATAGAATTCCGCTGCTGAACGGTTCCTGTGGGACCACCAGCATTCCAGGAGCTCTTTTGTTTGCTTTCGTACCTCCTCGTCAAGTTTGTTTACTGTCCCATGGATTGTCATATGCGTCCCCTGGAACTTCTCTGGATCGACTGCAACAGCCATATCCTTGAGAACTGTCGGAAAATCGTCATCAAAGATGGAGATACGGATCATCAAGCTCAGTCCTTTCTTGGCTAGAAGATAAGATCGTCTTCCAGCTCTACTTTCTTATCGCTACTTCCCTTCAGATGGTTCTGAAGGTATTCGGTTACAGCTTCGAGATATGCCTCTTCACTATCATAGTTCTCTCTTGTTTTCGGAACATTGCCGACAGGGATCTCATCCGAAGGAGGCGGGCAGTAATCCTTGAGCTGCATGTCCCCCTCCTTGTCTTTGGTGACTTCGCTTCCGCCGTCTACTTCGTACACAAGAAAATGGTCTTTTCCTTCCGGCAGGAAATGCAGTCTGGCCTGATAGAAGTCTGTACAGGCAAGGATGTATATGCAGTCCTTTGCAAACACGTTTCCAAGGCTTCCGTAGAGTACGCAGTCTGTTACTGCTACTGCCTCGTTGTCGATTTCTACGTAGCCAAATCCAGGCATGTAAAGACTGCTGTGATATGTTCCCTCTCGCTTCCAGAGCTCGTATGCTATCTTTCTTGCGAGATCGTGTCTCGCTTTTTCGAGCATAGTGATATCGTTGATATCCGCATGCTCGCGGATGATAGTTTCGATCATCTTGCTCGCGAAAGTGCTTTCATCCATCTGTTCTTTGCAGGACAACACCGGATTCTCTTCGTCATCGATCTCGTATGTAGCGATGAGCTCGACCGGCGCATTCTTCTTGACGGACGCCTTCAGCTTGAACTCAACATACTGGTAGAACGAGGACAAGCCAGTCTCATTGTATTTCTTCAGCTGGATAGGCTCCACGAAGAACTTGTTGATAGACTCCGGTGTTACGTCAATAGTTGTTCCGTTAAATTTCGTTGACATGATTACTCTCGGCATTTCTAATAGTCACCCCTATACGGCTATTTGCATGGAGGCAGTATCGTCTTCCTTCGTGATGTACCGCAGAGTATGGTCTGGGCATACATAGATACCAGCCAGATCGCGGGCGGCAATGCCTTCCAGATGCTCTGCCTCACAGTCCCAGATAACCTGGTTACCAGAACCTACAGCATCTGTGAAGCCATCGCCAAAGTTGTCGCGATAGATACGCTCGTTCTCTTCGTACTTGCCATCGATCAACACATGGATATTGTCGATGAGATACTTGCCGTGTTCCATAGCCATGACTTCATCCATCGTGTAGTGAGTGAACACGATGATATGGTAGCCATTAGCTTTCAAGATAGCGCAGAGTCTTGTCAGAGGCTCAATCTGATCCAAAGGTTCGCCGCCAACAATAGTGATGTACTTGTTCGGCGCATTCTTGGCGATATTGAAAAATGCTTCTATCGGAGTTACCTCTGCAACGAACTTGTTGCTATCCCAAAGTCCGGGATTAAAGCAATCCTTGCAGGGATGACCCTCATAAGCCATCTTGCAGCCTGCCAGGAAAAGTTCTGTCCTCTTGTTGCCTTCGGGGCTGGGTCCGCCCGACTCAGAGGTCCAAAGCACGTTGAAAATCCTTAATTTTTCCATTGTAAAAAAATTTCCTCCAATTTTTTTCGCGTGCGCGAGTAAAAACGTTCCTATACGGGGTAATATAGCCGTTTTTGAACGACTTTTCGTTTTTTGGCCTATCTGTCAAGGCGAACACTTTCTGCCTTGTTGAAATGCTTGCAGTCTTTCCCGCAGACGGAGCAGCGAAGCAGGGTATGGAGATACTCGCCGTTGACGGCAGCCGGCTCTCTCTTGTCAGGAGAGAACCGGTATACCTTCTCAACGGTCATAGTTGTCGCGCCACAGCTGGGACAGGTCAGGTAATGCTCCTCATGGAAGTGCATAGCCATCAGCCCGCATCCCCCTTCTCCTCTTCCCAGTTGGCGATATCGTTCATGTAGCTCACAAAGCCTTTGAGGTTCTCTGGCTCGATAGCCCGTACTGTCTCAACCTTGCCCTTGGACCATTCGCATGCCATCTCGTCGAGATCCTCGTCTGTGGCTCCGGTAGATTTCTTGAGCCTTTCAAGGAAATCCCATTCATCCTTGTACTTGGATACGACTTCCGGATTATCCCATGCGCTAGGCTCAGGCTCTTTTCCCAGATTATCCAGGAAGACGATCAGGGAGTTGAACATGGACCTCTTCTTGAAGTACAGCTGGGAGCCTACTCCTACGATAGAGGCACACTTCTTGAAGCAATCAGATTGAGCGCTCTTGTCTGCCATCTGGTCTTCGTTGGCGCCGCCGAACATGGTCTTGGTTCCGAAACCAGGGAAGTTCGCGTAGTTTTCCCTATTGATTGCGCCTGTCTTGGCGTCAGGGATGAATACATGAAGCTCTCCTTCATAGACCATGGTATGACCTTTGTTGCCGCGCTTGTCTTCCATGGTTTCACGGACACCGCTTGCAACTTTGACGAATTCCCAGCCGCCCGGCCCGAAGGCTCTGTTAAGAATGGCCGTAGCCGTGGCAGAGTTGATGTAGCTGAGCGTCTGTCCGCCCTGCTCCCTCTGTTGAATCAGACCATTGGGGATAGGAGTGTTCAGAACTTCCTCTGCATGTTTCTGCCATGTTTTCAAATCAAATGCCATATAGTTCCCCTTTCTTTACATTAGCCCTGCGCTCCCAACATGCTCATAGAGTTCTCCACCTTGATAGCGGAGGACATCGTGATGCACATGTTCTGCTTGCTCTTGATCCTATCCATCACTGCCTGCAGGAATACAAGGTGCACACGGGTAGTCGCGATAAGCGCAAGCATGTTAACCTTCTGGTCGCCGATCTCAGTACTCGCCAAGGCGCGGAAGCCACTCTGCTGACGATCGATGATGTTCTTACCGTCACTGTATTCTGCCATGAGCGCATACGCAGTACCGAAGTCCTTGTTGGTCAGGAGCTCGTTGAGCTGCTTCGTCTTGATGTAGTTGCGAAGCAGGTCGGTAGCCAAGGCATCCAGGTTGCACTCGACAGCCTTGAGCGTGCCGGGATTCATGTCTGCCTCGATACGGAGCTCCTTGGAATCGAGCTGTGCGAGGACATCATCCTCATACTGTTTCCAGGCGTTCGTATCGTTGAACTGGGTCATTACAAGCTGGCAAGCCTCGTCATAAGACATCTTCTGCCCAAGGATATCGACGGGCTTGAAGTGAGCAGTCTGCAGGACACGCTGGGAATCAGTTTTCTTCTCCAGCTTAGCAGGAGGGTTCTCGACATGAGCAGTATCCTCATTGTCGTTCTCGCTCTCCTCTGCTACGGCATCCTCGGTTGCTGCTTCCTCTGTCTCTTCTGCCTTTTTGGTCTTGCGCTTGCGAGTCTTCTTCTTGGGCGCCTCTTCTGCCTCTGTCTCAGGCTCGGCCTTTTCATCAGTGGCCTCAGGCTCGACATCCTCTGCGACAACAGCCTTGACTGCGCTGTCTGCCTCCGCTTCGAACTTCTCCTCGGGAGTAGGCTCTGCTGTCTCATCCTCGATATCTGCCTCTTCCTGGCCTTTGAGCGGAACCGGCTTCTTCTCGCCGGATAAGAAGCTCTTGGCAAGCTTCTCCGTCTCAGTCTCAGGCAGCTCGATAGGAGCGACTTTTGGCTTCTCGCTGGGAGCGCGGCCATCACGGACTTCCGTCTCCGGAGCCTTTGTCTCTTTTACTGCCTTGGGAGCCTCGACCTTCTTCTCTACCTTGACTACCTCTGCAGGTGCGGCCTCAGCCTTTGGCGTCTCAGTCTTCTTAGCGAAAGGGTTGTTCTTCATGAACGGGTTCTTGGCGAAAGGGTTCACCTTCGGCGCCGGCTTAGCGGAAGTGTTAGCGGCTGCATTCTTGCTCTCATTCAACTTGCTCAAAAAACTCATAAATTATCTCTCCTCCATCACAAAAACATTATATCTCACTTGCAGGCGTTTTACAACACCCATTATTCTGCATCAAGTAACTTAGACGCGAAATCCGCGTCCGGATACGTCTCTTGAAACCACTTGAATGCCGTATAGAGATCATCTCCGAAGGCATTCTTCATCTCTTCCTGCAGATCGTTGCATTCATCCATATTGACAAGCTTGGCGATCTGCGCCGGGGAATATGTCGGCATAGTACGCACTCCATTGATCTCGATCCAGTTGCCTCTCATGCTTTTAATGTTTACGTCGTGCACGTAAGCATTCAAGGCGAAGTTGCCCATCAGCAGGACGAGCCTCGGCTGGAGTATCTTGATGGCGTAGTCCGTGAAGACCTTGCAGTTGCGTGTCTCTTCGCTGGTAGGCATGCGGGCCATCTTCTTGCCGTTGATATCTTTTAATGGCTCACAAGAGACAGAGTTCATGTACGCAATCTGGTCTGTGTCTACTCCAAGGCACTCATATGCCTGGTTCATCATATCCATCTCATCTTCAGACAACGGGCTTCCCAGTACGGGATCGCTCGGATAGTCCGAGATGACGAGAACGTTCACCGCCTCCGGTTTATTCGCCAGGAGGCATGACTTATGGCACTTCCCGTCCTTGTTCATGTCGCAGTCCTTGCAGTTTGTCATTGCCGTAGCCAACGATTTCAAGGCTAACGGGCGAACAGCACGGACTACATAGTCGTATGGGTCTGCAACCTCCGCCGCCCTTACGGCGTCCCGGATGATGTTGCCGTAGTCAAGCTCTTGCATTCGAACCCTTCTCTCTCGTATGTTTCAATGAATTCCATCAGCTCCTTGTTGGACTTATAGGCAAACAGTTCCGCCCGCAGCGACGTAAGTTCTGCTTCCAGCCTTTCACGCTCTGCTTTCTCGCGGGCGGCTACTTTCTGGTAGAGCTTCTTCTCCCTGCGGTCAGTCACCATTGTCTTGACCATGGACATGATGATGTCCTGCTCAGTGATGACGTACACATCGCGGTCGCCTTCCAAGAATGAAAACTTCAGATACCAGAACTCCATTTTCTCTTTCAGAGCTTCCATATGGAGCTTGTCGAGCCAGCCTTTCTGTATCGTGAAGTTCTTTGCTCCACGAGCTTTCTGCACTGTCTTGGTCTTCAGCTCCTCCATGATATTGATGATGCCGCGGATCTGCTCATCGCCTTTCTCTAACACAGTAGCGCCAGAGTTCAGGGTCATGCCGCTCACGACATCTTCTTTGAGCACAGACGTATTTGTCTTGTGGTTCTGGAGCTCAAAGCTGGAACCAGTGCGCCCGTCTGCCTTGTTCTGGCGGCGGGCCAAACTGGCCTTCTTCTTGACTTTCTTCTCCTCGAAAAACTGCCGAGGAGTAAAACAGATACCACAATGGAACGAACCGGCACGGGCGCATTCGTCTTCCAGGCCCCATTCACAGGCCATAGGCATCATCTCCTTCCAAAAATAAATATCCCCCTCTCCGAAGAGAGGGGTTGCGTTCAGCTTGCTTGCTGGCTGTCCTGAGGAACCGGCTCCACGTCGGGGGCCAACATCTCAGTCTTGCCTGCCTTCTTCTTCGTAGATTTCTTCTCTTTCTTCACAGCGGCCTCATCTGCTTCGATAGCAGTGATCTCCTCTGTAGTGCATTGCTCTATGCCAGCCATAGAACCATTGTCCATGGTATTGAGCTGCTCGATGAACTTCACCCACTCCTCCGGGTTCTCGGACATGTACTCGCGGTACTTGCCTCTGCCAGTGAACTTCATATACGGCTCGCCCTTCGGATTATCCATGTTCTTCCACCAAAGCCAGTTGCCGTGAACCTCAATGAGGCCGACATCGATGGCGCGATCACATGCAGGAAGAACCTTGTCGATGCCTTTCCCATACACGGCGAAGTACTCCACCTTCCTGTACGGGTTCTTCATGTCCGGGCGGCAATGGTTCTTCTTGATCGTGACGCAGAGCTTGAGAGCCTCCTCTTTCTTGTACGGATCTGTATCGCTCATGGCACGCTTGCGGAAATCCAGTGTGAGCGCCGACCAATACCCGATTGCTTGGCCTCCGGATACAATCAATGGGTCTCTGCTGAGTGAACCGATGTCTGTCGTGAGATGGCAGACAATGACGAAAGCAGTGTCGAACTCAGAGACGATCGGCGTAAACTTTCTGGTTAGGCGACTATTTCTACGGGCCGACAAGGCCATGATGTTGTCAGCAAGGCTTGTATTCATCTCTTTCTCGGTAGTGAGACACGACAGAGAGTTGATGACAACCATATCTACTACGCCTGCCTGCAGGATACCCTGGACAGTATCCAGGATCCTTTCGGAAGGCACGGAGGATGGCACCTTGATGAACGAGAACTGCTCCGGGATGATATTGTGCATACCGACAACCTGATCCTTTGTGAGCGAGTTCTCCGACTCGATCCAGAGGGCGACGAAATCTGTTGGTGTGCCGTCAGGATTATGCTGAATCTCCCCGATGGTTTCCAGCAGGATACTCGTCTT
>Ga0247611_10010799_pt1 | contig 10666 bp, 7 predicted proteins | sample 177DNAGHGhighgp2_FD_192422 | JGI IMG/M metagenome (GOLD analysis project Ga0247611, IMG submission 192422) | Sheep rumen microbial communities from Palmerston North, Manawatu-Wanganui, New Zealand - 1770 DNA GHGhigh gp2 | ecosystem: Host-associated > Mammals > Digestive system > Stomach > Rumen ... | reverse complement strand
TAATTATTATTTTCTTCAGTAGAAGATTCATTTTCACTAGATTCAGTAGTTTCTTCAGTTATTTCTTCATAATCTGCATCAACTATTTCTTCTTCTTTATTATTATATTCTTCTAATACTTCATCAGACTTAGTTAAATCATTAGACTTTTCTTCTACTTCTTTAGTTTTTGGCTCTTTTACTGGTTTTTCCTTTTTAACCTTAGGTTCTTTTTTAGGTTTTTCATATTTTACTTTTACACCTGTAATAGTATTAGATTCTTGAGCCTTAGCCCATTTAATTTCATTAGTTTTTCTATTAATTAATGTTTGAACAATAGTATATAAGTTACCAACAATCCAGTATAAAGCAAGTGTACCATTTCTAAATGACATTAATACCATCATCGCAGTCATAAAATACATCATGATCATCATCATTTTCTTTGTTTGATCTGCTTGAGGATTATTAGCTTGATTTGGATAAGCCTTCTTAGCGTAAGATGGCTTCATTTGGCTTACTAATTGACAAGCAACCATTGTAACACCTACTAAAATAGGAAGTATTACATAAATCCAGTTAGCTATCTTACCTAAATCAGTTATACTATTTAAACCTTTAGATAAATCAATACCACAGAACTTAGTCTTTAAATCTCCACCAGCATCATTCATATGCTTAAACCAAGTACATACATGCTTAGTTTCACCAGCATACTTCTTTGCATCTGCTGCATATGTATAAGCTTTATTTGGATATCTTTGTACAGCATTATACATAGCCATGAATAGTGGGAACTGAATTAATGGAGCTACTAAACATCCAAGTGGATTAATTTTATACTTCTTCCATACAGCCATCATTTCTCTTTGCATCTTTTGTTGGCTCATTGGATCTTTTCTATTAGCATACTTAGCTTGAATTCTAGTCATTTCAGGTTGAGCTAAAGTCATCTTTAAAGACATATCATTTGTTTTAGCATATACTGGCCAAGCAAGTGTTCTTATCATTAGTGTTGTTAAAATAACACCTACACCTAAAACTCCACCAATACTGAATCTGTCTAAAAAGAAAGCAATAGGTCTAACTAAAATCCAAACAAACCATCCATCGTTTTCAACACCCTTACCATTAGGGTTTGAAATTGGTAACATTGATTTATCAGCACCACTACAACCAGTAAGTACTAAAACAAATACAAGTAATACCAATAACATTATTACATGTTTTTTCTTCATTTACTTTCCTCTTTCTTTAATAAATAAATTATTTGTTTTTCAATTTCATTAAATTCTAATTCTTTAGCAAGTGGTTTAATGACGAAAACATAATCTAAGTTTTGAATTAGATCTATATGGTTTCTAATTATTTCTCTAATTCTTCTTTTCATTTTGTTTCTATAAACCGCTATGCCATATTTCTTACCAATAGAAATAGAAAATCTAAAATGATTAACATCCTTATTTTCCATCTTATAAATAACAAAATATTTATTTCCAACAGAATTCCTATTTTTAATTATCGCTTCTATTTCTTGGCTTTTTTTAATAGAATATTCTTTTTTTATAGGAATCACTCCCTTTTAAAATAAAAATACTACTTAAAATTTTAGTTTCAAGTAGTACAAGTATTTATTATAAAATTATGCAGATAAAACTTTTCTTCCTTTTGCTCTACGTCTTGCGATTACCTTACGGCCACCAACTGTAGACATTCTTTCTCTAAAACCAAAAGTTTTTTGTTTTTTTCTCTTATTTGGTTGGAATGTTCTTTTCATTGCCATAACTAATTACCACCTTTCTTTTTAGAAACCATGCTCTTATATTATAAATGTAATAGAATATAAAGTCAAGAAAAAAATACAGAAATTATTAAATTTTTACTATTTTATAAAATATATATATAATATATAAGTAAGAGGTCAAATGTAAAATTTTTGTAATGTTTCATATATTTTTTTTAACATTTTCTCCTATTTTTTTTAACATTTTGATATGTTTAAAACTAGTAAAAACGCTTTTATTTACTATATTTTTACTATTTAAGTTTTCCACATTTTATAAATAATGTTACACGATAGTTTCACAGTTTTCCACATTTTTGGTTGAAAACTTTCTCTTTTTTTTATTAGATTTTATGGTATCATTTTAATTGTTTAGAATACATTATAGAAGGTGAATAGAACATGACGATTATTGAGTGCCAAAAACTCTACGATAGTGTCATAAGTGACTTAAAAAATCTTATTGAAGAAGATTCTTTTAATCAACTATCGTTAGAGACAAAAAAAGTTTCAAAATATTTAAACGGTTACATTTATGTTGCTGTTGATGATTATGCTTTATTTTTTATAAATAAATTTTACATCAAAAAAATAAATAATTTGATTGAAAAATATACTGATGAAACAGTAATGATCAAATTTGTAAGTCTTGATGAATTAAAAAATATTAACGATAAGGAAGAGGTTACTCCTACTTCTGTTGAACAAAACTTAGAAAATAAATATAGACCAGGTAATATTGATGCAACATATACATTTACTAACTTCGTTGTTGGTAAGAGTAATAAATTTGCTTATACTTATGCTATACAAACAGCTGAAAATCCAGGTAAAAACTTTAATCCACTATATATCTTTGGTGGTGTAGGTATAGGTAAAACACACTTAATGCAAGCTATAGGTAACTATATGCTAGATAAAGATATTAATAAAAAGATATTATATATTGAAGCAAAGGAATTCTGTGATGATTATATTCATGCTTGTAACTATTCTCAAGCTGAAAAACAAAAGAAAATTGATGAATTCCATAATAGATATAGAGATATTGATGTATTATTAGTAGATGATATTCAAATTTTATGTGGTAAAGATAAAACTCAAGAAGAATTCTTTACATTATTTAACTTTTTAATTGATAGAAATAAACAAATTGTTATAACATGTGATAGACCAGCAAATTCCTTAGAGGGTATGGCTGATAGATTAAAATCTAGATTTGATCAAGGTTTAACTGTAGATATTAATGCTCCTGAATTAGAACTTAGAGTAGAAATACTAAAGAAAAAGGTTAAAACTATATCAAATAAGAATGATATACCAGATGAAGTATTAAATTATATAGCTTCATATTTCCAATCTAATATTAGAGAATTAGAGGGTGCACTAAAAAGAGTAATTTATTATTCTGTAGTATGTGATTCTCCTATAACATTAGATTTGGCAAAAGAGTCCTTAAGTTCATTAATAAAATCTCAAAAAAATGCGAACAGATATTCAAATAATACGCAAAGTTATGAGAATATTCAAAGTGTTGTATCTGCTTATTATGGTGTTACAGTAAGTGATTTAATAAGCTCTAAACGTAGTGCTAAAATAACACTACCTAGACATATTGCAATGTATTTAATAAAAGATTTATATGATCTACCACTTAAAAAAATTGGTTCATTATTTGGAGGACGTGATCATACCACTGTAATGAGTGCATGTGAAAAAATCGAAGCAGATTTAAAAACAAATAATGATTTACAAATGGCAGTGGATAATATTAAGAAAAAGTTGAATATTTAATTTATTTTCAACACAATTTATGATATAATAAATAGTGGAAATAAACGATTATTTATACTTTTCCACATACTAACATAAGATAATAAAGATAGTGAGGTTTTAATAATGAATTTTAAAATTAATTGTGATGAATTACTAAACAAACTAAACATTATTCAAAAAGCTCTTCCATCAAAAACTACAATGCCTGTTTTAATGGGAATTAAAATTGATGTATATAAAGATTATATCCTTCTAACTACTTGTAATGGTGATATTACTATTCAATCTAAAATAGAAGGAAATTCATTAGAAATTAATGAAGTAGGTAGATGTTTAGTACAAGGTAAATTTTTAATAGATATTATTAGAAAGATAAATAGTAAAAAAGTTGAAATGTTTGTAGTAGATAATAAGCTTTTAGTAATTAAATCTGAAAGATCTGAATTCAAATTAAATATTATGACTTATGAAGATTATCCATCTATTAAATTTGTTAATGAAAAGAATAAATCATTAACTCCAACTATATTAGAATCATTTCCTTTTAGAACAAGTATTAAAGAAATATTATTCTCAACAGCTGTTAATGAGAAACGTCCTATCCTAACAGGTGTATTATTTGAAAATAGTAATAATAAATTAACTTTTATAGCTACTGATAGTTATAGATTAAGTAAAAAAGAAATTGATCTAAGTAATGTAAATGATTTTAGAATGGTTATTCCTGCAAAATCCTTAAAAGAATTATTAAATATATTAGAGGATTATGAAGGAGAAATAAAATGTTATATAGATAATAGTAAGATTTTATTTGAAATTAAAGATACATACTTTGAAACAAGATTATTAGAGGGTAATTATCCAGATACTTCTAGAATAATACCAAGTGAATTCTCATTAAATATTAGATTTAATAGAGATGAATTATTACAAGCTATTGATAGAGTATCTTTACTTTCACCACAAGATAAAGAAAGAAATTATAGTATTGTTAAATTACAAGTTACAAACAATCGTACAATTGAAATATCAAGTTCTAATCAAGAAATTGGTGATGCTACTGAAGAAATTATTCCAATTGATAATATTGATGGTCCAGTTTTAAAAATTGGATTTAACTCTAAATATTTAATTGATGCTATAAGAAGCTTACCAAGTAGTGATGTATCTATTAAATTCACAGGAGAAATTAAACCATTTGTAGTTTGTTCAAATGAGTATCCTAATTTACTACATGTGATTCTTCCAGTTAAATTAAATTAATACCAGTTTATACTGGTATTTTTTTATGTTATAATATTAATAGGTGATTTATATGAAAAAAATAACAATTTATACGGAATATATTACTTTAGGACAACTTCTTAAAATGGAAGATTTTATTTCTTCTGGTGGTGAAGCTAAGATTTATTTAAGTAGTAATTTTGCTATTGTAAATGGAGAAAAAGAAAATAGACGCGGAAGAAAATTATATAAGGGTTATCATATTATAATAGATAATAAGGAATTTGTTATTGAATGATAAAAAAATTAGAGTTAAAAAATATTAGAATATTTAAAGATATAAGCTTTGATTTTAAGAAAAATATTGTTATATTTATAGGAGAAAATGCTATAGGTAAAACAACATTATTAGAATCTATTTATTTTTCTATTATGTTAAAATCTCCAAGAACTAATATTGATAATGAGTTAATTAGCTTTAATGAGAAATTTGGAATGATTAAAGTAAGTTCTAATAGGGATTATAAGGTAGTTTTAAGCGAAAATAAGAAGGTTTTTATTAATAATAATGAAATAACTAATCTTAAAGAATATATAGGCTTAAATAACGTTGTTATGTTTAGTCCTAAAGATTTAGATTTAGTATATGGATCACCATCAGATAGAAGACATTTTTTAGATATAAATATAAGTCAAATATCTAAAAATTATTTGAATAATTTAAATGAATATAAGAAAGTTTTAAAGTTTAGAAATGATATATTAAAAACTGAAAAAATAGATAAAACTTTATTAGATATTACTACTAAAAAATTAATAGAAAATGCTAAAGAAATTATTAAATTTAGATATGAATTTATTAAAGAATTAAATGACAATTTAATAAGCATTGGTAGGGAAAAAATAGTAATAGAATATAGTCCTTCTACTACTTATAAAAACATAGATGATGATTTTAATAAATCTCTAGATAACGACATATTTAGCAAATCAACTAATAAAGGTCCACATAGAGATGATATCAAATTTATAATAGGTGATAATAAGAGTAATTTTGCATCTCAAGGACAGGTTAGAACTATATGTTTAGCCCTTAAATTAACACTAATTAAGATAATAGAAAAGTATAAAAAAAATTATCCAATTATTTTACTTGATGATGTATTAAGTGAATTAGATGATGAAAGAAAAAATAGATTATTTGAGATTCTAGATAGTAATTATCAAATATTTATTTCTACTACAGAATTAAATAATATAAAACAAGAGTTATTAGAAAAAGCTCAAATTATAGAACTTGTTAAAAATTAAGAATTATGTATGAGTAAAATGCATGATTCTTTTTTATTTTTATCTAATTTCAAACCTTATTTATAACGTATTTTTTTATATTTTTTAGCGCTTTTTAGACATACTACCTATAAATATACTAGAAAATAAAAAAAACTTAAAATTTTAGGTAAAAAATAGGTGTTTTTTCTTATTTATTATGATATAATAAATATGGTATTTTGTGAATAATTTTTTATTTTTAATAATATAAAAAAATTATTAAGAAAAAAGGAGGCTTTAAAATGGTAGATAATTACGATTCAAGTGAAATACAGGTCTTAGAAGGTTTAGAAGCTGTTAGAAAACGTCCTGGTATGTATATTGGTAGTACTAGTGAACGTGGTTTACATCATTTAGTATGGGAAATAGTAGATAACTCTATTGATGAAGCTTTAGCTGGGTTCTGTGATGAAATCTTAGTTGAAGTTTTAAAAGGTGAAATTATTAGAGTTACTGATAATGGTAGAGGTATCCCTGTAGATATCCATCCAAAAACAGGTAAATCTACACTAGAGACTGTACTTACTGTCTTACATGCTGGTGGTAAATTTGATAATAGCGCATATAAAGTATCAGGAGGTTTACATGGTGTAGGTTCTTCTGTTGTTAATGCACTATCTGAATGGTTAAAAGCTACAGTTTATAAGAATGGTAAAAAATATTATCAAGAATTCCATAGAGGTAAAGCTGTAGGTGATATTACTTGCCTAGGTGAAACTGATAAGCATGGAACAGTTATCGAATTTAAAGCTGATGAAGAAATATTTACAGAAGTCTCAGTATATAATTTTGAAACACTTGATACTAGAGTTAGAGAATTAGCTTTCTTAAATAAGGGCTTAAAAATAACTATCACTGATGATCGTGGTGAAGAAAAAGTTGAAAAGAGCTACTGTTATGAAGGTGGCTTAAAGGAATATGTACAATACATTAACGACAATAAAGAACCACTATCAGAAGAAATATTATATTTCGATAAATCAGAAAAAGTAACAGTTAAAAAGCCTCATGGAGATGAATTAGTAGATGTTGAACAAGTTATTGGTGTTGAAATAGCTATGCAATATACTACTGAATATAACTCTTGTATTTATTCTTTCACAAATAACATTAAAACTCATGAAGGTGGTTACCATGAAGATGGATTTAAAATGGCCTTAATGAGAGTTTTAACTAGATATGCAAAAGATCATAATATGTTTAAAAAAGAGGAAGGATTTAAGGGTAGCGACTTAATTGAAGGTTTAACTGCGATTATTTCAGTAAAACACCCTGACCCTCAATTTGAAGGACAAACAAAAACTAAGCTAGGAAATGCTGAAGTTAAAGAAATTGTATCTAAAATTTTTGGTGAAGGCTTAGAAAGATATTTAAATGAACATCCTACTGAAGCTAAACAAATAGTAGATAAAGCATTAATGGCAAGTCGTGCTAGACTTGCAGCACAAAAGGCTAGAGAAACTGTTAGAAAGAGTCCACTAGATTCTATAAAGTTAGCTTCTAAATTAGCTGATTGTAGATGTAAAGATCCTGCCCTATCAGAAATATATATAGTCGAGGGTGATTCTGCCGGTGGTAGTGCTAAAAGTGGTAGAGAACCTGAATATCAAGCCATTTTACCTTTAAGAGGTAAGGTATTAAATGTTGAAAAAACTAGTGAAATTAGAGCATTACAAAATAATGAAATCATGTCAATGATTCAAGCGTTTGGTACAGGTTTTAAAGATGAATTTGATGTAACAAAAGCAAGATATCACAAAGTAGTAATCATGACCGATGCCGATGTCGATGGTGCACATATTAGAATACTTCTACTTACATTCTTCTATCGTTATATGAGAGGTTTAATTGAAGAAGGTTATGTATATAGTGCATGTCCACCACTATATAAAATTAGTGCTGGTAATGGTAAGTATGTTGATTATGCTTATACTGATGAAGAATTAGAGAAATTAAAGAAAGATGATAGATTTAAGAGTGCTAAGTATGATGTACAACGTTATAAAGGTCTAGGTGAAATGGACCCTGAACAATTATGGGAAACTACAATGGACCCTGAACGTAGAACATTACTTAGAATTACAGTTGATGATGCAATTGAAGCTGATCACTTATTTACTACTTTAATGGGTGATGAGGTTGAACCAAGAAGAAAGTTTATTGAAGAAAATGCTCAATACGCTGAAATAGATGCATAAGGAGGTTAGACTATGGATGAGAATGATTTAATGGATGTTGAATTTAATCATGGTAAGATTAAAGATATAGGATTAAAGCATGAACTTGAAGGGTCTTTCTTAAGTTATGCGATGAGCGTAATTGTAGCTAGAGCTATTCCTGATGTTAGAGATGGTTTAAAACCAGTTCAAAGAAGAATTTTATGGGGAATGAACGAACTTAATTTAACACCTGGTGCACAACATAAGAAAAGTGCACGTATCGTCGGTGATGTTATGGGTAAATACCATCCACATGGAGATTCTTCTATTTATGAAGCAATGGTTCATATGGCTCAAGATTTCAGTTTAAGATATCCTTTAGTTGATGGTCATGGTAACTTCGGTAATGTCGATGGTGATGGAGCTGCGGCATATCGTTATACAGAAGCTCGTATGAGTAAGATGGCTATGGAAATGCTTAGAGATATCAATAAGGAAACAGTTCCTTTTGTTGATAACTATGATGCATCTGAACTTGAACCAGAAATTTTACCTGCTAGAGTACCTAATTTATTAATTAATGGTACTACTGGTATTGCCGTAGGTATGGCAACAAATATTCCACCTCACAATTTAGGTGAAGTTATTGATGGTACACTTGCATTAATGGATAATCCTGATATGGAAGTTCTAGATTTAATGAATTATATTAAAGGTCCTGACTTCCCTACTGGTGGTATTATTCTTGGTGCTAGTGGATTAACTAGTGCTTATACAACTGGTAATGGTTCTATTACTATTAGAAGTAAAGCTGAAATAGTTGAAAATAATGGTAAAGAATCAATTGTTGTAACTGAAATACCTTATGGTGTTAAAAAGACAATGCTAATTGAAAAGATTGCTCAATTAGTTAAAGATAAAGTAATTGATGGTATAACTGATTTACGTGATGAATCAAATAGAAATGGTTTAAGAATAGTAATTGAAATTAGAAGAGACGCTAATGTATTTGTTATTTTAAATACATTATATAAAGAAACTCCACTTCAACAATCATATGGTATTAATATGACTGCAATAGTTAATAGACGTCCAGAAAAGATTAATTTGAAGCGAATTCTTGAATGTTACATTGAACATCAAATTAATGTAATTACTAATAGAGTTAAATTTGATTTAAAGAAAGCAATCGATAGATTAGAGATTGTTAATGGTTATGTTATAGCACTTGATAATATTGATGAAATAGTTAATATTATTAGAAATACTACTGATGGATCTGAAAAAGAAAAATTAATGAATAGATTTGGTTTAACTGATAGACAAGCACAAGCTATTCTTGATATGAGATTAAAGAGCTTAAGTGGTTTATCTAGAGAAAAGACTTTGGAAGAAAAAGCAGCTTTAGAAGCTTCTATTAAAGAATATAATGATATATTAAATGATCCAGAAAGAGTTAAACAAATCATTAAAGATGAATTAATTGAAATTAAGAATAAATATAATGATCCTAGAAAGTCTACAATAGATTTAACTAGTGATATTGATATTGATAATGAAGATTTAATTCCTCGTACAGATGTAATGCTTATTATCACTAAGGGTGGTTATGTAAAGCGTACTAACTTAGATGAATTTAAGACTCAACGCCGTGGTGGTACAGGTCATGGTGGTATGAAGACACATGAAGATGATATGATTGTTAATTCAATGGTTGTATCAAGCCATGATTATCTACTATTCTTCACTACTTGGGGTAGAGTTTATAAGCAAAAAGCATATAGAATTCCTGAAGGTTCAAGAACAAGTAAGGGTATTCCAGTAATCAATATCGTTCCACTTGAAAAAGGAACTGATGGTAAAGCTAATGAAGAATTAAGAGCAATAACTGTTGTTAATGAATTTGATAAGGATGATGAGTACTTATTATTCGTAACAAGACGTGGTATTGTTAAACGTACTAAGGTTAGTGATTATAAGAATATTAGATCTAGTGGTATTATCGCTATTGGAATGAAAGAAAACGATGAATTACTTGATGTAGTTAAGACAGATGGAAGTAGACAAATCGTTTTAGGTGCATCTAATGGTAAAGCAATTAGATTTGATGAAAATGATATATCAGTTGTAGGTAGAACAGCTTCTGGTGTTAAGGGTATGGCACTTGAAGATGATGAAAAATTAGTAGGTGTATCAGTAATTAATGATGAAAATCAAGAAATCTTAATTGTTACTGAAAATGGTTATGGTAAACGTACTATTGCAAGTGAATATAGATTACAATCACGTGCTGGTAAGGGTGTTAAGACACTTAATGTTACTGAAAAGAATGGTAAATTGGTAAGCTTACATACTATAACTAATGATGAAGATTTATTAATTACTACTTCTAAAGGTAATGTAATTAGAATAT
>Ga0247611_10010798_pt1 | contig 10666 bp, 21 predicted proteins | sample 177DNAGHGhighgp2_FD_192422 | JGI IMG/M metagenome (GOLD analysis project Ga0247611, IMG submission 192422) | Sheep rumen microbial communities from Palmerston North, Manawatu-Wanganui, New Zealand - 1770 DNA GHGhigh gp2 | ecosystem: Host-associated > Mammals > Digestive system > Stomach > Rumen... | reverse complement strand
TTCCCATATATATGGACTTAAATAAGTACAGCTTGGCTGTTGCCGCTGAATTCCGCTGAAGCGGTCTACAAATAGGGGATGGTGTTTACCATTCACGGTAGACACAATGCAATGATGTTACTCTTTCTCCATACTCTTCTCCGAAGTGGAAGTCTAGGTATTGCTTTTCATTGTCAGCATCCCATTGTCCACCTCCTGGACGGCCAGAGTAGTTTCTCGCTTCACTTGGTTCTTTGGTAAATTCAATTTTACCTTCCGCAGTATCTAGAGTCTTCAGATACTCTTCTTTTGAATTCTGTAATAGATAACCTCCCATATTTAGTATACTATTTATTAATGATTAGACTTAAATAAGTACAGCTTGGCTGTTGCCGCTGAATTCCGCTGAAGCGGTCTACAAGAGGGGTGATTAATAGTATGGAGCTTCGCACTCTAGATTCTCTACCTCTGGGTAGTCATCCTTGAAGCCTCTACGTATCATATCCCTAGTAGCATTTGCGTAGTATCCATCCCTACCTTTGTATGCTTCAGCTTCATCGTTGGTGAATGTGAGTTTTTCTTGAGCGTAGTCAATTTCTTTAATATATTTACGCCCTTCATTTGTTTCAACATAATATATTGCCATATCTTAAGATTTATTAACTGTCAGTATCCAATTGGATACAGATATACAGTGCAAAGATATGAAAAATATTTGTAATAAACAAATTATTTGTAGGAAAATAACTCTAAATAGACTTAAATAAGTACAACGGCACGTTGTTGCCATTGAAGACGCAATGGTCTACAAAAGGGTCTCATATAAAGTATCAAAGTGTAAGCAAAATATTATAAAAAGTTACATTTTGAAAAAATTCCTTATGTGTGTCAGTAACGTTTTGAATATTATTTTGATGTTTTATATTACAATATGTCATTTTTAAAAAGACTTATTTAAGTACAAATAATACATCCCCACTGTTTCAACAACAATGGGGTCAGTACTGTTAAGATTAATACTAATTTAAATGTTGTTTACACATCTCTCATTTGAGAGATTACCTTTTCCACCTCACGGTAGAGTTTTTCGAGAGAGTTATAGCGCAAAATAAATGCACTACAGAATGGGTCAGTATTTGTGGAAACATTGAAATTTGGATACCAATGTATCTCTATGCCGCAATGCTGTCCACCTCTGACGAGTTCCTTGACAGGCAAGCCGCCAACTTTTAGAGCACCCTCCTTGAATGTTAGAGAGTTTATAGTCACGCCATTTGGCAATGGCTTATCAAACAAGTCACATAACTTCAGCACAAGACCCTCAACCTTTGGTGAGGGTTTATAGAGAGCCTTGGCTATTGTCAGATAGTCTTTCCTCATACGCTTAATCGTTTAAGAAATAAATCCAATTAAGGTCGATAACGTTGCGACCTGCACCAGTAAGGTGGATGTCCTCTTGGAAAGAATCTAAGTTATCCCAAATCAGCGAATCTCCGTCAGCAAGTGCTGTTTCGCTACGCTGTCTGTCATTGAGAGTGTCAAGCCACTCCTTGTCATAGGTCTCCTTGGGAAATCCTACAACTCTTACGTTGCTTTTCTTGTCCATTTCTTTTTGTTTTTTATCGTTTTCGTGGTGCAAAGGTAAGAAAAAAAATCGAGATAACCAAACGTTTTAATGATTTTTTTGAAAATATTTTCTTTCACCTTATTATAATATATAAAGACCCTAAGTGTTAAAAAACCTTAATAGCCAGTATTTTTATAAGAATTTTTTTGGTAGATTCATTATAATTTCGTACCTTTGCAGCAGAATTAAAAAATGAAGTGATTATGGCAAGTAAGAAATTTACGATTGACGGACGTGAGTATGAGAGCTATCAGTTGAGTAATGAGCAGATTCTTCGTCTCATTAAAGATGATACCAAGGCTTGTTCTGATGATAGAGATTTTCTCATGGAAAAGGTATTGGAACGTTTTGAGTATGACCTTTGCCCAAAATGTGGCGAGAATACTGATGATGTGTTTGCACGTTTCTTTGGCAATTTTGTTAATGGCAAGTTGCATAGCAAGAAGCACGTAGCAGAAGTGATGTGTCGTGAGCACAGATACCTACAAAACGAAATGTTTAAGGTGTGCTTAGAGTACATCAAGTTGTTGGCTGAAAATTGTGAAAAGGGATTGTTTGACCCTCGCAATCAGTATGCAGCACAGACCTCTAAAAAGATTATAGATTACTTTAAAGAAATTGATTATCCATATTAAAAACTATATTGTGATGAAAGATAAAAATGGAAAAGCGTTGAAAGTTGGTGACATTGTACACAATTGCTGGGGGTATAACCTTATTGTGTGCAAATATGACAATGGGAGTTATTATGGTAAACTTGTATGTGAGAAAGGGCATTCATGTGAAGATATACCTTATGCTCTTCATTCTTCTGAAATAGAACTATTAGAGAATTATTAAATGAAAAAGTTACTTATCATCTGTATAATGGCATTGGTGGCATCTGTCACCTTTGCCAAAGACAAGAAATTTATAACCCATGTTACTTTAACCACTTATAATGCAGTTGCAAGTCAATGTGATGATAGTCCATTGATTACTGCTGATGGTACAAAGATTGATTTGAAGAAACTCAAAAATGGGACGATTAAATATTGTGCCGTGAGTAGGGATTTATTACCTAATATTCCTTTGGGAAGTGTGATTCATATAGAAGGGCATGGATATTATGAGGTGAGAGATACTATGAATAAGAGGTTTAATCATTACATAGATATATTACAGCATCATTCTCAAAAGAATTTCAAAAAAAGCAAAGTAAGGGTAGAAGTGGTGAAAAAACCACAGAAAAAGAAGTAATCTTGTCAAGAAACAAGAAAAATTACTATAAATCTAAAAAAAATTCGATTTTTGTTTGGTCAATTCAAATAAATTTCGTACCTTTGCATTGTGATTAAGAAACAAAGTTATTAACATCTTAAATTAAAAGGAGATTTAGACTATGAGTGCAATGATTGAAATGGTAAATGGTGTTGCTTCTTTCGCTGAGAACGGAAAGCGTGAACGTGCTTGGCATGGTTTGGGTCAAGTGGTTGACGAGCCTATGTTTGTGGCTGACGCATTGAAGTTGTGTCATGCTGACTATAACGTGAAGTTGCAGCCAGTGGTTGCCTTGTCTGACGAGATTATTCATGCAATGGAGAATGGCGAGAGCATTGAGGCTGACAAGCTACTCTCTCTGATTATTGACAATACTCGTGCCACCATGCGTACAGACACCAACAAGTCACTTGGTATCGTCTCTGACAAGTATGGTATCGTGCAGAATAAGGACGCTTTCAAGTTCGTGGATATGTTCTGTAGCGGTAAGTTTGCCGACAGAGACAACACCCCAGTAATTGAGACTTGCGGAGTATTAGGACATGGAGAGCGTGTATTTGTCACCGCAAAGTTCCCACAGCAGATTGTTCTTGACGCGCAGCGTGACGATTTGGTAGATATGTATGTGGTTTTCACTACATCACATGACGGCACTGGTTCAGTTCGTTGTATGGTTACTCCAGTGCGTGTAGTGTGCAACAACACCCTTAATTGGGCAATGAAAAATAACATCGGACGTATTGCTTTCCGTCACTCTTCCAAGGTCATGGATAGACTTGATTTGCTTAATCAAGAAAATGCAGAGTTCGCTTACAAGGCTCTTAATGTGGCAAAGGTTTACACTGACGGAATGAAAGAGTGCTTTGACCATCTTCGCAACATCAAGTTAGCAGAGAGAGACTTGGAGAACATTATCGCACAGACGGTTCTCTCAAAGGACGCTGCAAAGGTTTTCATGGAGACAAGAAACATCAACCATGAGGACATCAAGACACGAGGACGCAATTTGTTCCTTGGTGTGCGTGAGTGCCTTGAAAGCGGCATTGGTCAAGATGGTCAAGAAAAGGGTACTGCCATGTGGCTGATGAATGGACTGACAAGTTATTTTCAGAATGAAGCAACAGAGCGCAGCACAGAAATCAAGTTTGATTCTATCCTTGACGGAAATATTTACAACAAGGTACAAGGTGCGTATGACCTTTGCATGAAAATTGCAGCCTAAATGTTAAAAATAGACCCCAACTCAAAAAAAGTTGGGGTTTTATTTTGTTATTTCAATTTTTTTTCGTACCTTTGCATCAAGAAAAAAGTTAAGAGATATGGGAAAAAAAAGAAAACCGAGATTGAATACTTGTAACGGCTGCATGATGCCTTACAGATATGTGTCCGTTAAGGTTAAGTCCGTCAAGGAGATTAGCGAAAAGGACGAGTTTGGCTACTCTACCTTTGAGGTGATTTATACCTTTGCTAAAAGTGACTACTATCACGATGTATATGGTGATAAGGAGTTTGTAAATAAGGTGTCTGCAAAGGGTGCTCCCTATAAGGTAGGCGCAACATATTTGTGGCAAATGTCTATTGATATAGATTGATATGGATAAGAAATATTTAATACGGATATACATCTTCTCTGAGGAAATGGGTGCAATAGTCAACGATGCCATAGACGTTGATATGATTGCCCTTACACAGAGTTTTGATGGGGTAGAGGGGTGCTTGGCTATCTATGATGGGAAAGTGTCTCAAAATGGCTTAAAATGCCTTATTGGACTTGGTATCGCCTATCTTCCATTAAACAATTATGAGGACTTTGTTATAACTTGTCCTAATTGTGGTGAGAGGATTGACGATGAAATGATACTTAATACCTATGATGAAACGTTGCTTAGTGGATATAACATTTTATGCAACAGAAAAGATTGTGGGTGTCAGACTGCAAACGTAAAATTTATAGGAAAGTAATATATAAGGTGTAATCTAAATGGATTACACCTTTTTTTTGTAAACAATTCAGAAAAAATTATTATAAATTGAAAATAATTTGATTTTTGTTTGGCTAATTCAAAATAATTTCGTACCTTTGCATCACGAAACAGATAACACGTTAAACAATAAATTAAAAAGGAGATTGAATATGATTGGTTATGGAAAGGCTTTAAAAGAAATTGGTGTAACTTACCTTGGTAATGTGGCACAGAGCATGAAAATGCGTCTCTCTTTTGAGAATGGCACAATGACCTATTGCTTATACCTCGCACCTTGGAATATGAGCGGACATAATGTTTGCCCCAAAGGTCAGCACTGCCATGAGTTCTGCCTTAACGGAAGCGGACAAAACAAGTGTGATGAACTTGCAAGGGGTGTTGAAGGCTCTAAGATAAATCGTTCACGTATCAAGAAAACTAAGTTGTTCTATGAGGATAGGGCACGTTTCATGGAGATACTTGTGCATGAGATTGAGAGCAAACGAGCAAGGGCAAAACGTCTTGGATATGGGTTTAGTGTTCGTCTTAATGGTACAAGTGACCTCTCCCCTCTCGCTTTCAAAGACCCCATAAGCGGTAAGAATATCTTGGAGTTATTTCCAGATGTGCAGTTCTACGACTACACAAAGGTTTACAACAGAGTGAAGTTAATGGAACAATACCCTAATTATGACCTCACTTTCAGTTATGACGGATATAACTGGGAAGAGTGCGAGAAGTTTTTGCAGCATGGTGGTAAGGTTGCCGTTGTGTTCTATAGCGAGAATGAAACGCTGCCAAAGCAGTTTAGGGGTTGGAATGTGGTTGACGCTAATTCTTATGATATGCGTTACCTTGACCCTAATAGTTCTATCATGGGCTTGCACTATCATAAGACTGCAAACGACTACAAAAGCGGTCACTTTGCCAAACCACAGACACCTTTTGTGATTGACCTTGATAGCGAAACAGATGTGGATTGGGGATTTTAACATTTCCCCACCACATTTTTCCCCAAATTAATTTGGTTATTTCAAAATAATTTCGTACCTTTGCATCGTAAAACAAAAAGAGATTAAGAATATGAAGATTACAAACATTACTTGGGAGACCGATGGGTTAGAGCAAGAGGAACTTGGCTTGCCCACAGAGGTAGAACTACCAAAGGACATTGACGCAAACGATGATGATGCAATCAACGATTACCTTTCAGACACCTACGGATGGCTTACTATTGATTGGTTCATACGTGGTCGATACGAAGTTTATGACCATAACGATGAAGTGATTGACGATTTGGATGATTTGAAGTTGGCTCAAATTTCAGCAGAGTATGACAATGCAAAGTTCATTCTTGACACTGAAACCAACGAAGTTGTATGGGGAAGTAATTAACAATTAAATAATAGGAGAATAAAGTATGACAGTTAGAGTAGTATTGAGTATTGACGTAGCCACTGATTTAACATCAAGTGATGATATTATCAACCACATTGATTTTAATAAACTCGTTGAGGGTGGTGATGATGTGGTAGATGTTAATTACGTAGATGTAGAAAACATTTTATGAGTAAAACAGAGACCTATACCTTATATATATTGCTTGCGCTATGTGTGGCAACAATGGTGTGGGCATTGGTAGAAATTCCATAATCATTCTTCTTTTTAATATTTTTTAACGTGAATGGGGAGACCAAAATTTGGTTTTCCCTTTTTTTTTATATATCTTTGCCAAAGTTAAACAATTAATAAAAAAAATGAATAACAACGAAAGTAAAATTTGGGAAAAATTCTATGGCAAAAAGGTCTGTTCCGAGAATTTGAACATAGAGGGTTTTAAGAAACCTATTCCTTTTGATATTTACGATGGTCATGCAATTTGTGAGGATTACAGAGGGCATCGTTTTGACATGGTTTATCCGCAACTCAAAGCCGTTAAGGATAGCAAAGAGTTGTCGGATGCAGTTATAGAGTACATAGGTGAAATTTCCGATAAGGAGGAAATTACAGTCATTCATGTGCTCATGGCATTTAACACCTTATATAAAGATGGTGTAGAGATTAAGCCGAAAGAGTAACAAACTATTATAAATTCAAAAGAAAACAAACATTATGCACAAATATACCATACAAATGAATTATAATGCTTCTATTGTTGTTGAGGTATTAGCCAATGACGAGGGTGAAGCACTTGATAAGGCGAGAGACAAAGCCGAGGACGCTGATATTCGTCAGTTTACAATCGGCAGTGAAAACGAATCAAAGATACTTAGAGCAGACTAAGTTTTTTCATAGTTTTTTATTGTTTTATGTTAGTTGTTCCGTGGACTGGGTAGCGATACTCAGTCTTTTTTTTGTGAATAAGTGTTAAAAAACCAGCCTTTTACAAAAAAAATTCCATTTTTGTTTTGTCAATTCAAAATAATTTCGTACCTTTGCATCACAATAAAACAATAGGAGATAAAAAATATGGAAAAGACAGAGACAGCAACATTCAAACTTGGTAAATACTTAACAAGAACGCTTGAAGTTACCATATATGATTGGGGTGTTAGAGTTGTATCAAAGGATAAAAATCCTAAATCAATAAATTATTCATTTGATGCAAGAAACTTTAAACTTACTAAGAACTACCCTACCATTGAAAGCAACATCAAACGTGGTATGAGTTATTTTAAGGCTGATGTAAACACTATCGAAAATGTTTGTAAAAACCTCAAAATAGGAGATTAAAGATATGGTAGAAGCAAAATTAAGGGTCGAAATGACCGAAACAAGAAATGGGAGCAAAAACCCTTTCTATGGCAATACTATGGTAAAAAAAGTGGTTGAGGACATTCTCTATCATGATACCGATAAGAGAGAAGATGTTGCCCCTTGCGGAGTTTACGCCACCATTGGTATTAAAAACAAAGTAACATTGGGAGAGGGTGACACGCCTTTAGAAACACTGAGGGTGTTTGACATCAAAATCAATAACCGTTATTTCGATAGCGAGGGTGATGGTGGCTACGTTGCATATTTCACCATTGAGGAAAAAACCTATGAAGTATGGATTCATATCATTGGTAACGATATTACAAGCATAACCCTTTCAGAATGGCTGCAAAGTTCATATTTTGAAGATGGCGATGATGCGGATAACGTTTATTATGAGAAAGATTTTACCACAATATCAGAACTCATTTGTTAAAAAGGGTTAAAGAGCCTGATTTTTTTTACGAAATTATTTGGTAGATTCAATTTTTTTTCGTACCTTTGCATCACAAAAGAAATAAACAACATTATTAATTCATTAAACAATAGGAGATTAAGACTATGACAAAGAAAGTTACCGAGAAGAAAGCAAAGTTTTCACTTGACACACGTGTTCGCCTTGTAGCCGAGAACGAGGGTGGTAAGGGAGTAAAGATGCCAGTGTGGTTCAATCTGCCGCAGCACAAGGCACTCCGTCAGCAGCACATCGACATCTGTAAGGGTTTGGTGGCTCTGTCAGTTGCTAACGGCAACTACCCCATCACCTACCTTGTGTACTTCGCAGTAGGTAAGAACGCTCACCGCAAGGAGGTGTTCGAGGATGGCTATACCAAGTTTGACGAGAAGAAAGCCGAGAAGATTTTTTCATGGCTCAAACTCTTCGCCAAGTACCACAAGAACGACAAATTGTTCCGCAATCCAAACGTGGCTCACGCTCTCTGCCGTTTCTATGACAAGTTCAGCACCAAGACCAAGGACTTCAAGGCTGCAATGGAACTTATGGAGAGCAACCCCAAGGTGAACGTGAAGAACGCCAAGGCTATCGTTGAGGGTTTGGGTATTGCCAAGCAGACAGAGGAATCGGAGTTGGCAGCAGCCGAAGCCGCTATGGAGCCAGCAGTTGTGACCGCATAAGGCTGTAAGTATCTTTTAATATAATAAGGTGTGTGGGGCAGTGTTCCCCACCACCTTTGAAAAAAATCAAAAAAAGTTTCAAAATTATTTGGTCAATTCAAAATAATTTCGTACCTTTGCATCACGAAACAAGAAAACAATTAAGACTATGATTTCAGTTGGACAGATTATCGCCCTTGCAGTGTGCGTTGGAGCACTTATTGCACTTCCCAAGGTGATTACTCACTTCGGACAGAAGAACAACGACAAGGTAGAGACCGCAAAGAAGAAGTAGAGGTTGAAGCGTTCCTCGACAATATGGGAGGAATTTACTAAAAGATGCTAAATTTCTACTAAAAAATTTGGTCAATTCAATTTTTTTTCGTACCTTTGCATCACGAAAGAGAAACAAAGTAAATAACCAATTAAAAAACAATGCAACATGAGTGGACAGAAACAACTTGAAAAGGCTTGCCGCAACAACCGATGCGTGGCAATCCCTTCAAAGAAGCGCAAGGACTATGTGTTGGACGAGGGTGGTCAGATTAAGCGTGACCCAAAGACGAATGAGCCGCTGATGAAAGAGACACAACTCTACAACATCTATAAGATGCGCTAAACGTGCCAAGGGGCAAAGAGGGTAGCCGATTAGCGGTGTCATAGGTCAGGAAATAGTCCGCACCTCCCTCACCCCATTTAGGGTAGGATAAAACAAACCATAGCGGATGGTAAGATGGGTGAATCCAAATGTAGCGCAAGCGTAATGTCGGTGAAACCCATGATGGAACATCCAAGAATGGGGAAACCTACCAATTTTTCGCCAAAGGTTAAACGAAGTTAAAATTTACCGAAAGATTTGGTCAATTCAAAAAGATTTCGTACCTTTGCATCAGAGAAAGCTTAATTGGGGTAAGCACCCAAACTTACAAAGAAAGAGAGTAATGGAACGACCTCCGCCCTGAGTGGTTTAACCGCTTTTTAATTTGGATTATAATATATAAAAGAATATTAACGCCACAGATAATTTGAGGCAGCAAGTGGCATAAAAGGGTAGCTGACCGCCCATCCTCAACGAATATGAGACAGAGAGACCGACCCTATTAAGGGATTATATTATAACACTGATTTTAAATAAGAATAATAATAAAAGAAAAACTTAGATAGACCGCTATCTATCAGCCCATCCGCTAAGTGCCATGTGAGCGACAAACAGAGTATATGAGCCGCCACGTCCGATAGGCACATCAATTCACCCCCAAGCCGCTATTAAGAGCCGCTACATTGGGTGTTCAATATGGGGCTTCTTTGTCGGTCATTACCTTGCTAAGTTTGCCCACCCCCTCCAAATGTGATAACGTGCGCACATTTCTATCAGCAAAGTAGAGAGGTTGGTTTAGAGGCGAGGTTTTTATTAACATTTAACAAGGGGATTCAAGGGGCAGTGCCGATTTTGACTTGCCGCTGCCCATCCCCATTTTTAACAGAGAGTGTGGGTGAGAAATGACCACGTTGCTAACGCTTTAGCCGATTTGCGTGCCGACTTAGGCTTTCTTCCCCACACATTTTTCCCCCTTTAGCTCAGTTGCGAGAGCGCACAAGAACTTGGAAACTTTAGTATTGTGAGGTCAATGGTTGAAGTCCATTAAGGGGAACTATTTATATTCGTTGCGTTGTGATAACGCTCTTTGTTTTCCATAATTTGAATTGTTAGGTTTTTAGTTGGATGATGGGTTTGCCGTGAGGTAAGCCCATCGTTGTTTTTATAAAAAGTGTTAAACCCCAAATTTTTATAAGAAAATATTTGGTAGATTCAAAATAATTTCGTACCTTTGCACCACGAAACAACAAAGCAGTATTAACAATTAAAAAATAAAGCAAAATGAAAAAAGTTACATTAACATTCATCGTGCCAAACCATGTTCTCGTTGATGCAGAGAACGAGTTAGGTTGGGGTAATTATGCCAAT
>Ga0247611_10010797_pt1 | contig 10666 bp, 6 predicted proteins | sample 177DNAGHGhighgp2_FD_192422 | JGI IMG/M metagenome (GOLD analysis project Ga0247611, IMG submission 192422) | Sheep rumen microbial communities from Palmerston North, Manawatu-Wanganui, New Zealand - 1770 DNA GHGhigh gp2 | ecosystem: Host-associated > Mammals > Digestive system > Stomach > Rumen ... | reverse complement strand
AGGTAAAGAGGATGATGCTCGAAATCTCGGCCAGCTCCTCCTTGTTGGCCTCGGCGCTAGCCTTCGAGTTCTCTTCCACCTCCACAATCTCCCACGACTTGTAAATCTTGCCGTCACTGTCGGTAAAGGTGTAGGCCAGCAGCGGCTCGCCCATGTTGTCGCGGTTCTTCAGGAACGAGTTGATGGAGTCGATTACCTCCTTGAAGAGCTTCTTCTTGGCCTCGTCGGTGTCGCAATGGCGCTGCATATACAGGCGCTGCATATAGGTGTCGTTCAGATACAGGATGCGGCCGATGACATTGGCGTTGTCGCGGCGCTTCTTGCGATCGGCTATCAGCATCGAGGCATAGGTATATACATCGCCGCTGAAGCACGAGTACCACGCCGGCACGGGATAGTAAGGATGGCCATACTCGTTATAGCATACGGGCATCACTACTCTTGTGGGTCGGTCGTCCTTCTTAGCATGAGCGTTTCGGGCCTCTCGGGCCAGTCGTTCCAGGTCGGTTGCAGGCGACTGATAGGTAAGGGCTGGTAGGGCGTCGACCTTGAAATCACTATCCTTCGTGATGACGGTCTGTTCTGGGGATGAAAGCCATTTGTTCGAGATATAGACATAGTTTATTCGGTTTTGATTATCCATTTGTTCCAGTCGCATGGTCTTGGCATTGCGCCATTTCAGTCCCACCACCTTCGGGCTCCACATCGATGCAGGCACTGGGCGCTGCACAGGCTTGCCGTTGGCATCCTTCTCGTTGGTGTCGATGAGATACGTCTGCTGCAGCTCGAACTCAGGGAAGCAGATGTTATACTGCAACATGTCCGAGTACAGCTGCTGGAAGGTCTGCAGCAGGTTGTTGTTCTGCAGGAACCGCTCCACCTCGTCGTTGGTCGCCTGCCACACGGCCAGATCCTTGCGCAGCTCTTCTATCTGCTGCTTGATGTCGTCGTGCATCTGAGCCGCTGCGCTCTTAGGGGTGAGTGGTGAGGGGCTAGAGGTGAGAGAAATGTTTGTACCCGTCAAATCAGGCTCAGGATTCTCCCTCAGCTCGGGGTACTGCTCTTCCAGCTTCACCAGTTGCAACTGCAGGTCGCGAATCATGCCCAGCAGCAGCTTGTCGGCCGTCTCGTAGGGGATGGTCTTGTGCGTGATGTTTCCGCCTATGTACTGCGTATAGGAGTACATCGGGCGCGGCCCCATGCCCGTACACAGGTCGATGTTGAATTTCAGGGCGGCGGCGGTGTATGGCAGCAGCGAGCAGAGCAGGCTGATCACGTTGGGTATCTTGTTGCCCGCACCCCAGGTCATCAGGTTGCCCTTATGGCCGTTCTGGGCGGTCACGGGTGTGGCTATGCCGCTCGACACGTGAATCAGCGGCATCAGCTTAGTCTTTCCGCTGCCCTCGCTGCAGGCCAGCTTAGAGCTGATGAAGTCGGAGTAGTTCACCCGCAGCTGATCCGCGCCGCTGGTGCCAAATGCGTTGGGCACCTCTATGAATCCGTTGGCACGTAGGCGCTGCGCCTCCTGCTCGAACTCCTCGCGGCTGTGTACCGTGGTCACGTTCGGATGCTGCTGTGGCAGTGATGCCGGTGCTGCCTTGGCCTTAATCTTTCTTGTTGCCATATATACATTATATTATTATGAATTTCTGAATGTAAATTTAATGTTCCTAGCCGTGAAAAGTGGGACTATCTCCCCTACCCTTCATAGCGCTTCTGGAATTTATTGGCCTTGGCCAGTTTCTTCTGAAGTCCGTTCTCACCATACATCGCAATTTCTGGTGCAACGGGGTTCTGCAGGAAGTAGAGCACCTGTTTCATCAGCTCGTCGCTCTTATCCATACGATTGATGAGAGCCTGACGCTCGGCGGCGGCATCGCCCGTGGCGGTTGGAACAGAAGCATCGTCTGTTCGGATGGCGCTGGCCAGATCCTGAATGTTACCATCGTCGAAGGTGCGCACCTTGCGTGTCGTCAGTCCACGGTCAATGAGTACCAAGTCGCGCAGCAGATCGGGTCGGTTCATCTGGATGGCCCTCGTGGTCTTGCGGCCGATGACTATCTCAGGGCCGCGCTCGCCAACCAGCGCCTGCTGACCGTTCACGTGGGTGGCTATCGGAGAGGTTATCATCTTCACGCCATCCGGCAGCGACGCCTGCTCACGGGCACGATACACATGTCCGTCATCGCCCACCACCGTCTGCACGTTACCAGAATCGTAGGTAAGCATACCAGAGGCAAGTTTAATCTTCTTCTTCGACGATGAGTCGCTGCTGCTCTTATCGCCACCACCAAGTGCGCCGAGAGCCGTCGACAGCAGTCCCATCAGCAAGGCACTGATGACAGCCACCAGAGCCATACCCCAAGGACCCAGCGAACCGATGGTCTTGGCAGCACCCTGGGCGATACCGGCCAATACGTCGAATATCGTCTTGTGGGCCGTCTGCTTCGTCTCGGTGTTCTCCTGGGTAGCCTTGGCAGCCACGCGCTCCTGACCGGCCTGCTCCACCACCTTGGTGATGCCGGTCTCTATCACGTTCACCACATTGAAGCGCTGCTCAGAGCCTTCCTCCACCACTTCGCTCTGTTCCTTCTGACTGGCCTTGGCCTCCTTGCCCATAGCCTTGTCTATCATCTTCTGTTTCAGCTGCTGCATCATCAGCTGCTTTACAATGTCGATAGTACTTTGGCCCCAAGCCTTCACCAGACTCTTCAAGGCATTCTGCATACCATCGGCCATACTCTCGCTTTCAAACAGAGCCTTACCCATGGCATCGCCAACATCCTGTCCGAACTGCTCGATGGGTTCCGTCCATTGCTGTAACTTGGATATCTGTTCGTTGATATTGGCCATCAGAGCCTCCTGCATAGCCATCTCCTCTTCCCTGATAGACCGCTCTCGCTCTGCCACCTCTTCTTGGAAGGCTATCAGTTCAGCACCCATCATCTGCTTCGATTCGTTTACCTTGCGGAACTCCTCTAACTCCTGCTGCATCTGAGCAATACGAACAAGCGATGCTGTCACTTCTGGATCCTCATTTATATTGCTGAATCCTGACAGTTGGGCGAAGTTGGTACCTTTGTCCTTACCCGTCAGCTGCTGCTCGCGACTCTGCAGACTGATATCCTGCAACTTATCCTTATAAGACTGACCATTACCGCTGGCATCCCATCGCTCCTGAAAGTTCTCATTCATCTTCTGGCGATAATCCTTAATTGACTTGTAGTAGTCCTTATCGTAGTTGATGAGCGAGATGTAGAATGCCTGAATATCAGACTTATATTTTTCAGCATCTTTCAACCATTCATTAAACTCATCCCTGAACGCATCGGCCCATCCGCTGAACTGGAACTCCATGCCTTCCATGCCATAACCACCCTTGGCTCCAGTAAAGTCCTTGAGCCAATTAGTCAGACTATCGGTGTTCTCAATGTCCACAGAGTAGTTCTGCTGGGCGGACTGCTTTACAAACTGTTCACCAGCGGCACGGCGCTTTGCACTGCGCTCACGGGCCAATTTCTTCTCTATTTCAGGATCGGTGGCTTTCAGCGGGTTCGATGCCTTGCGAATGCGCTCAGCGGCTTCCTCGGCCGTCTCGGTCAGAATACCTATCTGGTCCAACTGTCCCTCAAATGCCTTGACGGCCTTCTCCAAGAAGTTGTATTTCAATAGGTAATCCTCTACTATTTTGGCCGACTTGCGCTTTATCTCCTGAATCTTACGCAGGTTGCCAGCCGCATTCTTATCGAGCGCATCCTTCAGCGAGGCGGTAGTGATACCCTCTACACCGGCAGCGTCAATCTTGGCAATATTACTGCGGATGCTAGCCATCGACACGTTCATCATCTCATCGAAGAGTTCCTGAGACCATTCACCCATGTCGAACATCATCATCTTCATGGAGTACTTGGACTTCTCCCAGGTCTTCGTGTCGCGACCACTGATGGCCAATCTGGCATCAGCCATCATCTGATTCTTCGATATTTCGAGCTGATCCTTAATCTGGGCAGCATATTCCTGTGTCCACTTTCCATCGGCAGCAAATCCTTCCACCACCGTCTCCTGCAGTCGGTACCATTCCTCAATCTTCGACATAATGGCATCACTCTCCTGCTTGGCGTCCTGCAGCTCTTTACGAATCATCTGCTTATATTCTGTAGCGGCTCGCTTGGCAGCGGCGGCAGCGCCTTTATCTGGAGCATCCTCCAAGGGCTGCAAGTTGGTGGGCTGATCTTCCTTAGCCAACAGGTTGTTTATTAAATCCTGTTCGGGTTGCCATTTCTGATTAACACGATTCAGTGCCGTGTTGGCAGCATAGGACTGTGTGGCATAGCGAAGCGCACGCCACAGGTTCTGACCGTTAATTTCGCGAAAGATATCACCATTCTCCGTAGCTACACCTTTTAAATCTTTATATGTACCGCTTGCAGTCTGCCTTAAAGCATTTTCAACTATCTCATCGGACAGATGGAAGGCTTTCTGGTTAAGCTGCTTGGCGAGGTCTTTAATAGACGTACCACTGGCGAGAGCATCATTGACGACACCTGTCAGCCAGGCACCATTATACTGTCCATTTCCCATATACTTATTATATTCCTCGCGGCGCTGTGCTGCCCAACCTTCACGCGGACCGACATACTTATTAAGGTCGCCCTCCTTCATTTGAAGTGCAATCTTAGCACGCAGGGCTTTCGTTACCTCATTATAGGCACGGGCAATGGCATAGGCACTGCTTTCCTCGGTAATCATCTGCGAGATATACTGACCATACTGATCCTTAAAGTTCCTGATGGCTGCGGCGCGTTCCTTAGTACCTTTTTCTGCAGCGAGAATGGCATCACGAAATCGTGCAGCACGAGCAGCAGCAGTGGCAAACTCTACATTAAGGTCAGACAGGTCATTCTTAAAGCCAGGCATAGCACCACGGGCTTCATCCATCTTATCCTTTGCAGCGGCAAGAGAGAAAGCAAACTGACCGAGCAAACCAACGGCGGTTACAACCCATCCAATCCAGTTTGATTTCATCACCAATCCAAGACCCTTCAACGACATCATGGCGCGAATGCTCATACCCTCTACCGCAAACAGTGAGTTATAGAGCATCATCAATCCTTTGATACCGCTAAAGGCAGCGATACTTGTAATGACACCAGGCAAAATGGAAATAAAAACCTTCAGTATGATGACAAGTCCTTCGAGTAAGAGTTTGACGGATGTCATTACAGACTCAGACTGCGTAAGCTGCACAGACATATCGTACCATGCTTTCGTAAGCGATTTGACCACATTCACACCTTCAGGATTAACAAATGCCTTGGTCCACATGTTAGCGGCACGCTCAGCATAGGCTTCAGCGGTTTCCATCTGGATAGCATACTCCTGTCCTACAGCCGTACCTTCCTTGAATGCGTCGCGGGCTGTTTCGAGGTGTTCCTTCAACATATCCACACGATTTGACATTGTGGTCATCACACCTACGAGTCGGGCACCATCTGAACCGAGATCCTTGAATACACCAGCGTGCATCAGGGCGTTCATACCACCCTTTTCGCGCATTTTTTCAAAGATTTGAACGATGGCATCAGTCATTCGTCCGGCCTGATAAAGATTACTGATTGTACCAGGATCCATACCCAGTGCATTCTCAATCAAATTGGGCTGTTTTTGTACGGCTGTAATCAGTTTATTAAAGGCAGTACTCGCAACTTCTGGTGCCGCCGCCATTGAGTCAGCAGCTGAGCCAAATGCCAGGAGATCCTGAGCCGAAATTCCAGCCTGATTGGCCAAACCCATGAGTCGTTTAGAGAACTCCACGATGTTTGTTCCTGTGGCAGTACTGGTACTTGCGAGTTTGAAGATAGCAGAGCCGACGGAGTTCATGGCACGCTCCACACCCATCTTCGGAATGAGACCCATCACCTCGACCATCTTAGATAGCTGGGTCATACTTTCTGAGCCCATATCTTCAGAGAGGGCATTATTTACAACAACGGCCGACCTCACAAAACTTTCGAGAGCCTGTATTCCCCCCTTCTCAGCGAAGCCCAACTTAGCACCTGTATAAGCCAGCTCGTTCAGCTGCTGAACAGACGAACGGGTATCAATCTTAGCAAGGTTTGTGGCCAGTTCGTTGATGGATGCCATTGACTGGTTACTAACCTTACGGATATTAGCCAACTGATCACTAAATTCCTTATTCAGCGACACCATCTCCTCCAACTTAGCCTTTGTGCGGTTGAAGATGGCAAATACACCAGCATAGGCTACCAAGTTCTTCAAGGTAGTCTTCAATGAGCCGCCAAACGACATAAAACTCTTTGATGCGCCTTTTCCTGCACCCTCAATCTGGTTAATCTGCGCCTTTATCTTTTCAAGATTGTCGCGCCACTGCTTCGAGGCTTGTTTCTCACGGCCCGTGAAGTTGCCCAACTCCTTGGTAAGTTCGCGATAACGACGTTTCAGCTCTTTCAGACGGATATCCTTCAGATTATCCATTGTCTTATTCATCAACGTCTGAGAATCAACCATACGCTTCAATGACTGCTGGGCGTCCTTGATGTCACGATTCAATTTCTTGAAGGTAGCCGTTTCTTTTCCATCAACAGTCAGATGAAGACCCTCCTTCATCATCATTTGCTTTGTCTTCTGGAGTTTCTTCAGCAGATTATTGATATCCTCAATGTCATTCTTAGCCGCCTGGGCATTGGTGGTTACATTGATTTTGGCCTGTGCCGTATCTCCTCTTGCCATAGTTTTTGCGTTATTAAATGTATATTTTTCCCAAAGGTAAGACCAAGTATAGTATGATTTGGGACATTGGGTTTTTGTGAAGTCCCATTTTATCGGGAAAACGTTATATCTTTGCGTTATCAACATCAAAAACATAACAGATATGGCAAAGAGAATCGACCCAGTCATCAAACCGCCAATGGAGTTGCGGAGAGTCATCACGCAATTCCATAAAGATACACTCGAAATGCTGGAGATAGGATCTGCCACCCAGCACATTTTCCCCGTCGAGGTTTATCCTGGTTACAGAAAAGTGAATGAGTTGCGCAAGCGTCACCACGGCTGGTATTCGACGGGTCGCGGCGTTCGGTCATTCAAGGGCGTCATCAAGGATGCAGATGCCATTGACCGAATCTACCTTACCTACAGCTTTAACAGATATATGAGATTCGCCGAGTTAGGTGTTGGTAGTGGTGTAACTGCAGAAGCTGTTGAGCGATCAAAGAACGCTCACTTCGACCAGCGTTATATCAGCAGTTGGGATCGTTCGGCAGGAAAATCACATAGGCCTTTCATCCGGCGTGAGGTAAACCACCTCTGTAGTAGGATTTCTAACTACCTATGTATGGCTTACGGAGAACAGATACAGGTAGCCGTGACAGAAGGACTGACAGTGGATCTCGATGTACAGAATGCCTTGCGGATGTTCGGTGGAAAGTAAAATGGATGTTTTTCATTTGGTTACTATATATAAAAAAGGAGAGACTTCACTCGTCAAGTCCCTCCTTTTTTTTGTTATGGTTTTAATTCTTGCTCCAGAATCTCCTCGATTCTATCAAAATCGGTGTATGGGATTTCGAGTAAACGGATTCTGTTCTGGCGACAATATTCGCGCAGGGCTTCGTCGCGCTTTTGCTGTTTCCTTAGTTGTTTTTCTCCTCCCCATAGTTCCTTTGGTTTATAGTGTTGTTCACCATTATATTCAATAAACATACCACCTCTCGTTGGTAACTGAAAATCTGGGATGAACTTCTTCCTCTTTCCAATAGCCAACTCCGACCTAACGCTACAATGCCACAAATAATCAATACCATGCGATTCGAGCCAAACAAGAATACGTTTTTCGCCTTTAGATGTCTGACACTTCGGGCAGCCGTTCCTATCCTTTATATGGCTCAAAGGCATCGTTTCAAAAGGTCCGTGTTTTGGGCAAATGACGATTACATTTGTCTTATTGTTGACATAATCCACCAATGAATAATCATATATATCACCATGAACCTTGCGGGCTTCTTGAATAAACTTTTCAGTACCCTTTCTATGTAAATTTGCTATTCGGTCTCTTCCGCATAAAACACATCCCTCACCCGCAAGATGGCTATGAGGAGATTGTTTAAAATCCCCATGAACCGGACAGCCAATAATCACGGGTGTTCTATTGTTGACATATACAACCTTTGAGTAATTGTATTTATCGCCATGCACTTTACGACTGTCTTCAATAAACTGATCGCGATCTTTTCGACGAGCATCGCCATAAGTTGCCTTAGCACAATCTGGACAACCATGTCCTTGAAGAAAATCATAAGCCGTGGTCGGAAAATCACCATGTATGCGACAAGTCACTGTAACCTTTCCTTTGGTCGTGGTATAGACTGAATGTTCATAGGTATAGCGATCGCCCCATACCTCTTTTGCACGGCGTATGAACTCTTCCGTACCTAATGGCTTGTTATTGGCACAGCGCGTGCAGCCATGACCTGCGAGATGACATCCTGGTGTTTGCTGATAGTAATCCTTGCATACAGGGCAGTATATTTCAACGGGAATATCCTTCTTCACATAGTTAACGCGATCATAGCCGTATTTGTCACCATGAATCTCATGCGCCTTACGGATAAAATTCTCGGTGTTACTGCGGATTGACATACCCAGTTTTATAAGTCCACACTTCGGGCAACCTTGTTTCATTTTATAATGATTGATAGAGCGTTGTTTAAAAGGTCCGTGTTCTGGGCATATTATCGTTACAACATCACTAACCTTATTAAATTTAACCAAAGAATAATCATATTTGTCACCGTGAACAGCTCTTGATCGTCGTACCATTTCTTCTACTGACATGACAGGATGAGCTGCTATTATACCACAGTCATTACACCCCTTCCCTTGTAAATGACTATCAGGTCTTTGTTCAAAATCTCCGTGAATCGGGCAGCCTATCGTCACAGGTGTTTGATTATTCACATAGCGAACCTTTGAATAATCGTATTTGTCACCGTGCTTCTCTTTGGCGCGGCATATAAACTCTTCTTGTGTTAACCTTCTTGGCATAATCTCTACATTTTTAATAAACTCTGTATCTGCTCTTTGAATAATAGGGAGCGTGGTAATTGGTTCTCACTACGGCCTTGCGGCGGCTACGCGGCACGATGGCCGACGAGAGCAGCGACATCAGTTCCTGCATGTCGGGATCAATCTCGACGCGACTCATAAGGCAGTAGCATTAGGGTTAGTTACTTGCGGGGCGGCCAGATGACTGAGCACCCTGCGGATGGATTGGCGGCGACGGGCTATCTCCTGGAAGATAGGATAAGTCGTCAGGACGGTTGTTGTTTGTTTCATACTGAATTGAATTTTGACATAAAAAGAACTGCACTACGCGCTGTCAAGGTTCAATTCAGCTGAAACCTTCGGGGACGTTGTCCGTTACCCCACGCGGTGCAGTATTCCGTTGTTTGATGTTATTCTCCTTGAGGACACAAAAAAAAGGCCGCTCATCGCGGCTTCGTTACATCTTCGTGCCGCTGAATTGATTTTGACATTGCAAAGATAAGAAGAATACCTGAAAATTGCAAGTATTCGACTTATTTTTTAGATAATATTAAGATAAGTGATATACTTATCGGAAAAAAGTACGTCACAAATCGCAAAAAAGTATGCCACAAATCGACGATTATAGGCATACTTTTTTGTTGTTATGATAATACTACTCTCAGAAAGGCCGCTAAAGGCATCATTCTCCACCCTCTGAAACGTACATTTCCGGGTTCACGCAGAGCTGGCGGGGATCGAGGCCGTGGAACTCGATGCCCATGAGCCACCAGCCGTTCAGATGGACGGGGGTGCTCCACCATGAGGTCTGCTCCAGGCGCAGGCCGCGAAGGGCCTCGCGCGTCTCCTTGTCGCTGAGTGAGAAGAAGGGGTTGGCGATGTCGGTGCGGCCAGCGGCTGCCTTCGCCTGGAGGTCGAAGAGCCACGCCAAGAGGTCGATGGTCATCTGATTGAGCAGCACCTTGCAGTCGGTGGCACCGGCATCATCGACGATGTTGTTCACCGACTGCTGCTTCACAGCGAGGTAACAACCCCAGAAATTGTTGATACGCTTGGGATTGTTCTTGTCGATCTCGCCCTCGGTCTGCATACGGAACAGCAGACAGGGCTTCGTGATGGTGTTCATATTACGACTCCACTCGCTCTGCAGGTCAATCTCCTGGATGCGGAAATAGCGCTTGTCTTTTGACTTAGCGGCGGGGTCATGCTGAATGGGCTTATAGATGGTGGCCCAGTATTCTAATACATTATCAAGACGGAACATAATGGGTTATGATTTTTTAGATGTTTTCTTAGTGGACGTCTTTTTATCCGTGGCCTTTTTCGCTGCCTTTTTGGGCTTTTCCCCGGCAGGGGCTTCGGGCTCCGGCTTCGGATCGTTGGCATGGAGAAGTTTATTGTCCTCGATGGTCTTATTGAGGATGGGTAGGTAAGCGTTGGCAAACTCGTCGCCGCAGAGCTCGCGAAGGCGCTCGATACGCTGGCGCATGGTCTGCACGCGCTCGTCACTAGCCGGTTTGTCGGTCCTCTTGAGATAGCGGTTAATGGCCTGCACCTCTTTTTTCTTCTCTTCCTCGGCTTTGAGGGCGGCGGCGTGCTCGGG
>Ga0247611_10010795_pt1 | contig 10668 bp, 7 predicted proteins | sample 177DNAGHGhighgp2_FD_192422 | JGI IMG/M metagenome (GOLD analysis project Ga0247611, IMG submission 192422) | Sheep rumen microbial communities from Palmerston North, Manawatu-Wanganui, New Zealand - 1770 DNA GHGhigh gp2 | ecosystem: Host-associated > Mammals > Digestive system > Stomach > Rumen ... | reverse complement strand
CCAGAAATGCCAAAGATACCAAAGATATTAACACCTCCAGAAATGCCAAAGATACCAAAGATATTAACACCTCCAGAAATGCCAAAGATACCAGGACTACCAAGATGGTTGCCGCCAACACAAAATGATAATTTGGATTAATATCGTTAAATTATTAAAAATATAAAAATATAATCATTTTAATAATTACTTACACTAAATGATTCATTTGTTTTATCGTTTAATATTTTTGAATTTGCTGCAGCATTATTACCAAAACCTGTAATGACTTCAGAAACATCAGAAGCCATAGCTTTACCAAATCCAGAACCTCCATTAGTAATATTTTGATATTGATCAGTATAATCTAAAGAATAACCTTGAATTGGTACTACATGACCTGTAGCATAAATAGTATGATTTCTTTCACGTTCTGGTAATCTTCTTGCATTATCATCCATAACACCAACTGTTCCATTTGGATCAAGTTTGATTTTTGTTTTTCCTGCTCCTGCTCTTGTTAATAAATTATGTGATGCTAAGTTAGTGTTTCCATTTAAGCTTTTTGTAATTTCATCTATTTCTTCTAAACTTCTAACACCTGTGGGATTTAAATCATGTTGATCTTGAATTTTTACATAATCTTGATATATGCCTTCAAATCCATCACCTTTTCCTGCTCCTGCTACGGAATGATCACTAACTTGTTTTCCTTCTTTTACTCCTTGAACGATTTTATCATAAGTTAAGCCATGTGCTAATTGTCCATTAGTATACATGTTAGGTCCTTCTAAATTACCCATAGCATTAACAGAAACTGATTCTATACCTGTATTAAAGAAACCTTCCTTCAAACCTTCTTCTTCAACTGGTTCACTAGTATTTTCTCCTACAACCGTATTATTTTGTACCATTGTTAAACCAGATGCTGAATTTGATTGAACAATTTGATCAATACTACCAGCATTTGACATAGCAGTATTACTTACAATACTTCTTAAAGTTTCAGGATTTTGTAAATTTTTTGTTGAATACATGCCATTATTATTATAAGCATTACTCAACATCATATTTTTCATCATTTTACCACCAAAACCTCGTGGCTCTGTGAAACTTTCTTTTTTAAATATTTTAAATATATCTGGTTTTATTATTGCACAGATAACAATTATTATTACGATTATAATTAATACGTCAATCAATATTGTCTTCATATCCATCTTTAAAAGAATTAAAAAGAAAAAAACGAATTATTTTTTTATAAAATATTTAATATTGCTTTTTAATGAATAATAATATTTTAATTAATAATATGAATATTAATAACAATATTAATATTAATAATAAAAAAACAAATAATGAAACAAATAATCATTTACAAAATGAGATTAGCAATCATTTACAAAATGAGATTAACAATCATTTACAAAATGATATTAATAACGAAAATAATAAAATTAACGATTATATTAATGAATATGACGCATTTATGAGCTTAAATAATTTAAGTAATAAGATTATTAATCCTACTAATATTAATTTTAATATTGAAATAATTGAAAATAATGGAATAATTGAAAAAGGAAGAAAATTATCAACACGTTCTAAGATACGTGTAAGACAAAATAAAAAGAATTTAAATAATAATTATGTAGACTATTCACAAAATTATAATGTATTATTCGCTATTCAAAATAATGAAAAATTCTTAAATTTAATAAAATTAATATCAAAACCTATTCATCCCAATATGTATTTATATACTGAAGATGATTCTATTGTATGTGTTATTGCTTCAAGTTCATATTATCCAATTATTATCGCTCGTTTTATGGTTCAAGAACCTCATATTTATTTACAGAATAGTACAAAATTATGTATTAAATTTCCATATAGTGATATTTTAACATATATCCATTCTACTGAAAAAATAAATTACAATTATTCAATATTATTTATTAGAGAAGATAATAATTTTAAAATTGAATATCATAATAGTAATAATACAATAATAAATTCAACAAAATATATAACATTGATAGATAGTCGTGATAAAATTTATGATGAAATATTTGAAAATAAATTAATTGATACATGTATGCCTGTATTTGATTCATTAATTGATCAAAATGAACAAAAGATAAAATCAATATATAATAATATACAAACAATGAAAGTTTTATTCTTAACAGAATATTCTCCAAAAATAAATTTTACTAAACACTTAAAAAATGATTTAGCACAATATATTTTAAATATTAGTGATAATGAAGTTACAATGGAAATTAATGTAAATAAAGAAAAATCCATTATAAAAATAGCAAGTATGAATACATCACAAAATGATTCATTATTACATATTCAAGAGGCATCTCATGTAATTTATTGGAATAAGAAATTTAATAATACTAAAATCAAATTTATTAATTATATTAATATATTTAAAAGCCCTGATAAATTACCTAGTAGTAATGATATGATATATTATGCTATATGTAAATATGATTTAGTTGAAAACTTAAATACATATGCTTTTATTAAAATTATAATTAATAAAAATATCTCTGGAACTGATACAATATTTAATAATGAGTATTTAGAAGCACCAATATTTAATAATATATTTAATAAAATAGATTATATTTATGAATTTACAATGTGTATTGAAATATAATTTTTCAAATATATTTTTTTATTATAAAAATAAATGAGTAATCCTGATAAAAAAGATAAAATAATTAATGCTCAAAATGAACGTTTAGCTAAATTACGTAATGATGTATTTAATTTATTAAAAGAAAATTATAATATGAAAATTGAATTAAAAGGATTTGGCAAAATCGTTGATATTAAAAATATTAAAGAATATGCAGATTCATATTTTCCTATGAAATATAGTAAAGATAAAGCATTAAATGAACAATTTATTAATTCATTTAAAGATCATACTATTAATTTAATCATATATACGCATAATGATAAAAAAGTTTTAACATTAACACCCTGTATTAATAATTTTGATAATTTAGATTTTCACATTAAATGTGATGAAAATAAATATGAACTAATTAGAAATGAATTACAACAAAATCAATGTTTACAATCAATTTATATTACTGATTATGATAAAGCTATAAAAATAATAAATTCATATTTAAATATTCAGAATATAAATAACTTTATAAAACAAAAAGATATGAATGGAAATATACTTAATGATAATAATGTGAATAATAATATGAATACTAATGAGATTCATGATAATATTAATAATGTAAATAAAAATAATAGTGTCGATAATAATATATTAAATACTAATACACCTATTAATAATCCATCTATTAATAATCCATTAAACAATAATAATCCTTTGAATATTAATAATTCACCTATTAATAATCCATTAAACAATAATCCTTTAAATAATAATCCTTTGAATATTAATAATTCACCTGTTAATAATTCATTAAATATTAATAATCCTTTAAATAATAATCCTTTGAATATTAATTCACCTGTTAACAATCCATTAAATATTAATAATCCATTAAATATTAATAATCCATTAAATATTAATTCACCTGTTAACAATCCATTAAATATTAATAATCCATTAAATATTAATAATCCATTAAATATTAATTCACCTGTTAACAATCCATTAAATATTAATAATCCATTAAATATTAATTCACCTGTTAACAATCCATTAAATATTAATAATCCATTAAATATTAATAATCCATTAAATATTAATAATCCATTAAATATCAATCCATTAAATATCAATTCACCTATTAATAATCCTTTGAATAACAATCCATTAAATATCAATTCATTAAATATTAGTAATCCATTTACTAATTAATCTATATAATTTTTCTAAATTATATTACTTAATTTTTTTGATTAAAAAATGAATATTATACAAATAATTATTTCATTAATATTTATTATAGGTATATTAACAATCTTATATTATTCATTTAAATTTGGACAATTCCTTGAAAAACATGTTATTTTATCAATTTAATTGAAAATATCTTCACTATTACTACCTCCATTGTTACTATCACCAATCATTTTACCATTTTTGTCATTTGTTGTCATTTCACCCTTTTTTTCATAAAACCAACCACAAAATATTAAAATTATCGCTAAAACTACACAGATAATCGATCCTATCTTTTGATACTTCAAAAATAGAGTATTTTTTAGCATTTTATTAAGAAAAAATAAATATTCTTTGATGTTTTTTTAATACGAAATTTATTTTTTTAACTTACTTTTTTATATTAATAAAATGACACAAATTTCTTTTATCAAAAATCAACTTCAATTATACGAACAACAAGGTTATATTATTAACCAAGATACATATTCACAAATGAGAAATTCTGATGAAAGAGAGTGTTATTCGTATATAAAATTTCATACTTTTAAAAATGCTCAATATATGAAAAGTTCACATTTACAAAAATTATTAATCGATATTATTAATTATCATTCTAATTTACAAAATTTTGTTACTGAAAATTACACATTTATGATTGATGAAGCACCATTTATTTTATATATAGATGCTGATTATGATATGATAAATTTAGATAATATGGAAGCAACTAAAATAAATAATTTATTTGCTCAATTAATAACTAAAGATATTAATGAAACTTTATTAACAGAACAAATGAAAAATAATATTAATATTTTCACTTTTGTTCCAGAAGTATTAAATGAAAAAGATAATGGTAGAACTCCTGGTGGTATTCATATTTTCATTTATTTACCATATATGCTTATCGGAAATGATAGAAAAATATTGATTGATAAAATATTAAATAAAATACGTAATAATAATCAAATCAATAGTATTATAAAACAATTTTCAAATCATTTGTTACAACATGCTAAAGATGTTATACCATTAACAAATGATGCATTGATTGATTTACAACCATTAACACGTTATTCATCATCAATTATTCCATTTGCTAAAAAACATTGGAATTTTGGTGAAGAAATACCACGTAATTATAAATTTATATTATACAGCAATACAACTAATCAATCAATTAATGATTTAGTAATACCATCACATTCACAAGCATCATTTAATGAAGTTGTATCAAAAATTAGAATGAATGTTGATATTAATAACATTAATAATATTTCAAATATTTCGCTTGTTACATCAACTCCTGTTCCTACAAATACTCCTAATTTTGCATTCTTAACAAATTTATCAATTTCTGATAGAAGAAAACAATTTAGAGATATGTTGAAAGCTAAGTTTGAAGTTTATACATGGAAAAGTACAAATAATTTAATGAATCAATGTTGTTTCTTATTTGATTTCTGTTCAGCTTTATCAATTCTTGATGACTCACATCCATTTCTTCAACAATTTCAAAAAGGTAATTGGTTAGGTGATGATAATTCATGTCGTAGATTTATCAAATTATTAGTAAAAGTATATTATATTATCTTTTATTTAAATATCGGTATACCTGAAAATTTCAATACCTTTTTACCTGAATTAATTTTATTAACTCTTGATTATTTATTTTATAGAGGTGGTAAAACAAATCGTGATGATGTATTAGCTCAAATAACTAATTATATTAATAATATTACACGTGGTTCTAAAAATAATCATAAATTTTATGATGATTTTAAAAATGGAAATATGAGAGAAGAAGCTATACAATACGGTGATATTAATCAAAGAAAATTAACAAGAGATAAAGATTTATTATTTCAATGTCAAAAAGTATGGGAACACATTAAAAGTTATATTGATAATGTATTAAATGAATTTACAGCATATGTTTTAAACAACATTATGAAGAAAATGAAGAAAGAAATTGAACCTTTCAATATGTCAAGATGTACACGTGATATTAATAAATATTCATTTTCACAAATGAAATCAAATCCAGATGATTATAATTTCTATGTCGAACAATTAAGAAATTTAAATAAAGGTTATCTATTTTGTTGTTTATACCAATATGGTATACAATGTTATAATAATATTGTTGAAGAAATTATTAATTGTTATATGAATTATTACATATATTGTGTAACAAATAATAATGTACATTCAATATATATTTATAATATACAACAAACAACTAGTTTAGAGTGTTTACCATATAATCAATGGGTACTTGATAATACTAATTCATTAAGTAATTGGATTACACAATTATTAACAACAACTGTTGAACCTATATCAATTAGAGAAATTTATAATGGTTTAGGTGGAATTAATTACATGTTAACAATGTTTGTTGATCAATATGAAATAATGGAAAAAATTAATAAAAAATGTAGTGCTATTAATTCATTAATTAACACAAATACTAAAAATAATTTTAAACGTGATGTTGTTATTAATATAAGTAAACATTATGCCGAATTAAAACAAGAAAGTATTTTAACATATCCAGCTGCTTATAATAGTGATTATTTTGCTGTTCGTAATGGTATTATTCATTATTGTTTAAATGGTAATAGATGGGATGTTGAATTTTTAACAGAAAACCACGATATTCTTTTAGAATCATATTCAATGTCTAAATTTGATATTAATTATGATAAAAATAATGATTATTATAAAGAAATTATGAACGTTTTAAATGATATTTATCCTGATCCATTAGATAGAGAATATATTTTAAATATGTTTAGTTCAGCTGTATGTCCAAGAATAATAAAAGATAATTTCTTATTTATGTATGGTGGTGGTTCTGATGGTAAATCAACAATTAATAATATTTTAAGATTACCTTTAGGAGGTTCTAAAGAAGTAACTTGTTTTGAAGATGGAAAGCAAATTAAATTAAGAAATCCATGTGGTTATTTCGGTACAATGGAACCAACAGCAATGACAGGAGTAAAAACAAGAGGTTCAACAGATGAAGGAGGAACAATTAATTTGATTAATAAAACATATTGTGCTATGATGGAACCACAAGGAGAGAAAATTAAAAGTAATACAATTAAAACATGGACAGGTAATGGAATTATTCAAGCAAGAGCAATATTTAAAGCAAGTCAGGAAGCACATGTTAATTGTTTAATTGTTTGTGAGACTAATACTGAACCTTCATATGATATTATTGATGATGCTATTAAAAGACGTGTTAAAATTTATTATCATCAAGGTAAATTCTATACTGAATCAAATAAGCATTTATATAAATATACTGATAAACGTTGTCTTCATAGAGCTGATCCAGATAAAATTAATAGAATTACTGAAAATGTAGAATATTGGGAAGCTTTCTTACATATTTTGGTTGAACATGCTGTAAATTTATTAAATGATGGAATAGAAACTTTATCAAATATAAAGTTCCCAGATTCAGTTAAAATATTTACAACAAATTCATTTAAGAAATCATCAAGTTTATCAGGTTGGCTTGAAAATAATATTATTGTAAATGCTAGAGAAGTAATGATCGATGGACCAAATGGAGAAAAAATAGAAGATATTGAAAGAAGTGGTTGGATTAGTGTATACAAATTGATTGAAAAGATTAAAATTGCTAATAATAATAAAGAAAGTAGATTGTTAGAAGCAAATATAAGAAATGCTAAAGCAATAAATGATGAAATTGTTAAATCTATAACTAATACATATGCTGGATGTTTGTTTAAACTTAAACCTGAATTAATTCTTAAAAATACACCATCATCAAAAGATGATTTTGATATTAATAAAGTAAATCAAATAATAGAAATATCTAAAACAATGTCTGTTGATGATTTTATTAAACAATATACCGATAGTGGATATGCTGCTAAAACAATTGCTGAAAGTGAAACGGCTAGTACTTATTTAGATATGGTAATATTGGGTGTAAGTTTTGCTGATGAAATAAACATGAATAACAATATAAATGTGAATAACAATAACAATAATAATAACAATTATTCAAATGTTAATATTAATGATTTAAATTTATAAATTAACGATTTAAATTTATAAATTAATAATGAATAATTTATTTTTTATTTAAATCTCATGTCTATTCCAGATACACAAATTTTATTAAAACAATCAAAAATTTTAAATATAGGTAATTCTTGTGCTTTTGATAGTCTTACAATATGGTTAAATCTGATACCTACAGATTATGCTGTTAAAATTATTAATTATTTTGATAATGATTTTAAATATTTATTTGTGAAGTTAACTGAACAATTATATATGAAAACAACAGCAGAATTGAAAAATAGATTGACAATTATTAATCGTGAAGTTAAAAAACATTTCAACACACATCAGAATGATTTTTTAAGTATTGATGATATGTTATTTGAAAATGAAAAATTAGTAGAATCTAATTTATTAATTCCTAAAGATGTAAAAACAAAAAAAATATCGGTAGAAATAGTTCATGTTAACAATTGTCATTATGTCGTTAAAATAACATTTGACAATAATATAATTTATATTGATGATTTATTATATTTAAATCATCATTCTCGTAAATATTGGAGCGAAGAAAAACCTGTATTATCATATAACTTTGAAAAAAATGAAGATATAGATAATTTATTTGATAAAATTAATAATATATGTGATTAATTTTTTTTTGTAATAAATGAATGAAGAATATTCACATGATGTTGATAATATAAATGATGATTATATTAGTTCATTAATGGATTATGTTTATAATATATACAATGTTGATTCAATAGATGAAAATGACAAAATTTGTAAAATATTATATAATGTTATAAGTGAAATCGATGTTCCAATGAATGAAATTGATAATTCGATGGATGAAATTGATAATCCAATGAATTCAATGAATATGAGTCAACCAAATATAATGAATATGAATCCAATGAGCATGAGTCAACCAAATATAATGAATATGAATCCAATGAATATGAATCCAATGAGCATGAGTCAACCAAATATAATGAATATGAATCCAATGAGCATGAGTCAACCAAATATAATGAATATGAATCCATTGAGCATGAGTCAACCAAATATAATGAATATGAATCCATTGAGTATGAGTCAACCAAATATAATGAATATGAATCCAATGGATGATGTAGTATATGATTCTGAAGATTCAATGGATGAAATTTATAATTCATCTAATTATCAACAACAAACAAATTATGTAAAAAATAGTAAATATCATAAATTGAAAGATAAATTGAAACATAATAAAAATGATATGTTAAATTTGTATAAACCAAAAATAAATAAACCGCGATCGAAAATGAATGAATATGTAAAAAATAATTTACGTCGTAAAAAAAAGATACAAGAATTTGTAGGTGGTGGTAACATTTCAATAAAACAGCATGATGGTAAAATATTACGTAATAATTTTTTAGAATTATATACAAATAAACGAACTGGAGTAAAAGTATGGATAAATTATAATTATGATATAAGTAAGACAGAATTGAAATTAATAATTTTATTTGATAACGAAGATTTTTTGTTAACTGGCGATTTATCAGAATGTAAAATACAAACTATTGAAGTTGGAGGTGAAGCTGAGTGTGATGATTACAAATTGGATGAGATAAGTCAAGAAGATTTCATTAAATATCGTTTGATGTTGAAATTATATACACAGATAGCTATTGTTTTAACTAATATTATGCGATTAAAAGGATCAATCACACAAACAGATCAAAAAGGCATTATAAAACAATGGTCAGATAATTATGTAAACGAATTATTTAAATATTTTTCAAGCACAAGTGAACGCTGGATGAAAGAATATATCGATGATGCATATGATATATATTGTTTTAAGACAACAGAATATTCACCTGACACAAAAATCAAAAATCGTGAAGACTATGCAAAGGAAATTATTGAAACTTATTATTTTGATATATACGAGTACATATATGAAACATTTATAAATAAAAGTCGTTCTCAACCCATGTTAAAAGGAATAATTGAAAAAAATGATAAAATAGCTACATGTTCGTTATTTCCATTAATGCCTGCTTTAAATTATAAATACGATGATACATTTGATAATGAAAATTTTAATATTTGCGTTAAACAAGCACATATCAATAAACATGATATAATGTCATTTTTAAAATGTGGTATTATACATGATATTGATGCTTTTTATGTGTTTGGTTTATTTGACCCAACTAAGATCGAAGATAATATAATTAACCAAATGCAAACACATGTTTCTGATACAATAAATGAATATAGAAAAAGTGACAAGAAAAAAAAAGTATATGCTTTTGGCAATACATATAATGAAATTTTTGATTTAAAAAAAATAAATAAAGCAAGTGGAATAGGCCATGTTGGTTTTTATATTAATGATGAAAATACGATTTATATTTATGATGGTAATCGTATTGAGAAGGGTCCAATTTATGATTTTAATTCAGATTTTACAGATGTTTGTAACACTATTTATAACAATTTAGATAAAAATATTGAATCAGATATACCTATTATTGAATTTTATTTACCAAACTTTGAAACAAAAAAAGGAAATACTTCTAGAATTTATAAAATACAATTATTTGCTAGTATTTCAAATTCTAAAATAGATTTAAAATATAATTTATTTTATAATGATAACAAAATATTTTCAAGCTCATTATGTATTACGTTAAGTAAACTATTTCTTAACAACAAAGGCATATATAGTGCTGAAA
>Ga0247611_10010794_pt1 | contig 10668 bp, 10 predicted proteins | sample 177DNAGHGhighgp2_FD_192422 | JGI IMG/M metagenome (GOLD analysis project Ga0247611, IMG submission 192422) | Sheep rumen microbial communities from Palmerston North, Manawatu-Wanganui, New Zealand - 1770 DNA GHGhigh gp2 | ecosystem: Host-associated > Mammals > Digestive system > Stomach > Rumen... | reverse complement strand
ACTATGGCTGAGTGGCTACACCTCTTCCCTTCCCGAACAGAGCAGTTAAGCACTCACACGCCGAAAATAGTTTTTGCGAAAATAGGTCGTTGCCTAATTTTTTTTTTTGCTCTTTTTTTTTTTTTTCGCAAAGCGGGAAGACCTGATCCTATTGTTTCTCTCTTTTTATCTATGATATAATATAATTGAGGTGTTTAAGATGTTATTATCTTCTGGTTTTTGTCAAAACTCTGTAGAGGCTTGGAGAGTTCTTGGGTTTTTCGTAACAATAGTTAAGATAGTTGTTCCATTAATAATAATTATTACAAGTGTTGTACCTATATTTAATGCAATTATTAGTGGTTCTGCTCAGGATACGAAGAAATCATGGATTACCATCGGGAAAAAGTTAGCTGCTGGAGTTATTGTTTTTTTTATTCCTTCTGTTGTTACAGCTGCTATAAATTTTTTTACTTCTGCTAGGGAGGGTAGTGATATATATATTTGTACAATATGTTTTAATTCTCCTGTTAATAGTGAATGTGGTACTTTTGTTAAAAAGTTTAAAGATATGCAAGAAGCTGAAAAAGAGGAGTTTGAACAAGAAAGTATTAACGGTTCTTTAAATACTGGTGATTTGGGTGATGGTTCTGAATCTTTTACTGGTAGAGGTGCAAATAGTGTTTCTGATAAAACTTCTTATGGTAATCTTACTCTAGATGTTGAAAAGGCAATAGATACTAATGTTAATAATCCCTCTTCTGGATTAGGAGATGGAAGGAATAAATATCGTGCTGTTCAAGCAGCGGCATATACTGGGAAATATGTTGTTTATGCCCAAAATAAAAATTACGGAAGTATTGAAAGCTCTAGTAAGGGTGGACGAATTTGTTGGTCTGATATACAAACAGGTGAACAAGTAAAATGTGTTGAAGTTGGTAGTGAAGGCGGACATATGGATGGTTTAGCTTATGATTCTGATAGGGGCTGTGTGTTAAAAACAGTTAGTGGAGGAAGGTTACTTGTTTTGGATAATAATAAGATGGAAGTTGTTGGTTATTCCAATATACCAAAAAAACATGTTGGGATTACTTATGTTCCTAGTATTCATATGTTAGTAGGTTATTCTGATAGAGGGTTAGTTTTTTATAAATATAATCAGAATAATAATACATATGAAAAAGATCATTTTGTTAAGTTAGAAAACTATGATGGTGAAGCTACTCAAGGAATTGGAACAGATGGTACTAATATATTTTTAGCTGATTCTTCACCTTATCATAGTAAGAGAAATCTATATACATATTCTTTAGATGGAAAAAGATTAGAAATGCACTCTTTTGGTTCTGGTTTTGGTAGTATGTCATCAGAGGTTGAGGCGGCATTTGCTGATAATAACGGAGTTTTATATTTAGCTTGTCCACAAGGCATTGCTAGAGTAAAGAATTATACAGCAAATAAAATTGGTTTGTTATGATATGTTAAGGGTTTTTGTTTGTAATGTTGATGTGTTTTAATATATGCATTATAATGTTTATATATTTGATGAAAGTAGGTAAAAAATGATGATATTGAATTCTGGGGTATGTTTTAATACTGTAAAAGTTTGGAGAGTTATAGGAGTTTTAGTCCTTATATTAAAAGTTTTAGTTCCTGTTTTGCTAGTTATTACTAGTGTAGTGCCTTTGTTTAATGCCTTGGTTGCTGGTAATGCTGAAGCAACGAAAAAAGCTTGGATTACGATTGGAAAAAAGTTAGCTGCTGGAGTTATTGTTTTCTTTATACCATCTTTGGTAAATGCTTCTGTTAAACTTTTGGTAGGTGCCGATTATGAAACTGAAGATGTATCTTATTGTGTTGATTGTTTTAGTTCTCCTGGCAGTTCTGAGTGTGTCCAACATGTTAAGGCTTTTGATGATTTAGATAAGAAGGAAGCTGAAGAATTCAAAGAAAATGAAAATAAACAAAGTGAAATAGGTAATGGCTCTGTAAACACTAATGAGCCTGATTAGTAATTAGATTATTATTTGTAAGTGTATAATTTGTATAAAAAGTAATATTTGGGTTGAAAAGTAAATGATATTATTGTTATAATCATTTTGGGTGACATAGTATGAATTATAAATATACATCAAGATCAGAGGATGATACTTTAGAAATAGCTGAAAACATAGAAAGTGAAAAATTTCCGGGTATGGTTATTTGTTTAAATGGTGAATTAGGATCTGGGAAGACTGTTTTTGTTAAAGGTTTTGCTAAAGCTCTAGAAGTTAAGGAGACGATTACTAGTCCTACTTTCAGTTTAATAAAAGAGTATTCTGATGGAGAGATGCCTCTATATCATATGGATCTATATAGATTAGAAAATAATAAGAATGATATAGGTTTGTTAGATTATTTTAATAAAGAAGGTATTTGTTTGATTGAATGGGCTGAAATGTTAGAAGAAGATTTGCCTGAGGAAAGATTAGATATTACATTTAAAGTTATTGATGAAGATACTAGAATCTTAGTATTTACTCCTCATGGAAGTAAATACGAAGATGTATGTGCTGCAGTGTTATAAAACTCTTTATGAGTTTTTTATTTTGCTATAATTGTGGTATAATATGGGAACGAAAGGGGTATATTTATGTATACTTTATTTTTGGATACTCATGATCAGGAAGTTGTAGTTGTTCTTTATAAAGATGGAGAGGTTAAGCAAGCTGTTAATAAAGTATCAGGTTATCAACATAGTCAAATAGCTTTACCATTAATAAAAGATGTAATGGATAAAGAAGGTATTTTTCCAAAGTCATTAGATCAAATAATAGTCGTAATTGGTCCTGGTTCTTTTACGGGAGTAAGAATTGCTGTAACTATTGCTAAAACTATGGCTTATTCGTTAAATATTCCTATTAAAACTATTGATTCTTTACGTTTAAAAGCTATATCTATTGATTCTAAAGAAGATTTTTATGTTTCTGTTTTAGAAAAGAATGGTGCTTATGTTGGAAAATTTTCTAGTGAATATGTTCCAGTTGGAGAATATTCATATTATAGTAAAAAAGAATATGATTCTTTTTTAGAAGAAAATGAAGTTAAAGATGTTGATAAAATTGATTATAATAGGTTATATGAAATGGTTAAAACTTTTGAATCGATTAATCCTCATGCTGTTAAACCTTTATATATAAAGCGTATTGAGGCTACAAAATGATTAAAGAATTAGTAATTGGTGATTTACAAAATTTTTTAAAACTAGGGAAAATGGTAAATAACAATTTTGGTAATTTATATGATTTAGATAATCTTTTAAATTCTAAAGCTGATAAAGTGATAGGTTATTATGAAAATGGATTATTAGTTGGATTTATACATATTTCAATTTCATTTGACGTCGTTGATATCGTTAATATAGTCGTTGATGACAAATATAGAAGAAAAGGAATAGGTACTAAATTATTAAATTATATAATACTTAGCAAAGATATTGCTGAAATATGGTTAGAAGTTAGGAAAAGTAATAAAAGTGCTATTAGTTTTTATGAAAAAAATGGTTTTAGTCTTGTTAGAGTTAGATCTAATTATTATGGTGATGAAGATGCTTTAATTATGAAAAGAGATGTAAATATGAAAGATGTATATATATTAGCTATTGAGTCTTCTTGTGATGAAACTAGTATAGCTATTATTAAGAATGGACATGAATGTGTTCAACTTACTGTTTTAACACAAATGGATACTCATGCTGAGTATGGAGGTGTCGTTCCGGAAATTGCTTCAAGAATGCATACAGAAAATATAACAATGGTTTTAGAAGAGACATTAACTAAAGCTAAGATGAAAGTTGAAGATATGGATGCAATTGCAGTTACTTATTCGCCAGGTCTTCTTGGTAGTTTATTAGTTGGAGTAGAGTTCGCTAAGACTTTATCTTTTGTTTATAATAAACCGTTAATTGCTGTTAATCACATTGCTGGACATATATATGCTAATAATTTAGAAGGAAATTTACAATTTCCTTTGCTGGCACTTGTTGTTAGTGGTGGACATACAGATTTAATAATTATGAAGGATGATTATGTATTTGAAAAAGTCGGTGGAACTTTAGATGATGCGATAGGAGAGTGTTATGACAAGGTTGCTAGGGTTTTAGGTTTAAAATATCCTGGAGGTCCTAATGTTGAAAAAGAAGCTTTAAATGGCCAATATACATATGATTTACCTATACCAATGAATGATGATAGTTTAAATATTAGTTATAGTGGTTTGAAAAGTAGTATAATTAATCTAGTACATAATGAAAAACAAAGAGGTAATGAAATTAGAAAAGAAGATTTAGCTAGATCTTTTCAAGAAGTTGCTATCGATCAATTAGTTAGAAAAAGTGAAATTGCAATTAAAAAATATAAAGTTAAAAATATGATAGTAGCTGGAGGTGTTTCAGCGAATAAAATGTTGAGAGAAAAAATAAAAGAATTAACTGATAAGTATGATATTAATTTATCAATACCAAGTATGTTATTTTGTACTGATAATGCTGCTATGATTGGAGCAGCAGCTTATCCACTTTATTTACGAAAAGAATTTGCAAATTTAGATTTAAATGCTAGTAGTAACCAAGAAATATATTAGAAAGGGTTTTAGTATGAAAAGAGTTTTAGTTACCGGAGCATCTGGAACTATAGGGATAAAAACTATTAAGTATTTACTTAGTGAAGGTAAATATGATGTTACTGCTTTAGAAATAAAGAATCGTAAGCATTATAAAGCATTAAAAAGGTATCGTAAAAGAATAGATATTATTTATTCTGATGTTAATAATAAGGACGTAATGGATTCTTTGGTAAAAGAGACGGATATAATAATTCATTTAGCGGGTGTACTTCCTTCATATGGAAATATAAGTGAAAGTATGATGCGTAATAATGATTATAATGGAACAAAAACAATTGTTGATTCTATTAGAAAGTATAATCCAAATTGTTTTTTTATCTATCCTTCATCAACTAGTGTATATGATGATGTAGATGAAGAAAAAACAGTTTTATCAAAGGTAAAATCTAAAAGTTATTATAGTAAATATAAAATAAAATCAGAAAAGTATATAAGTAAATATTTGAGTAATTATACTATTGCAAGAATTTCATATGTTTTAGGTGATTTAAGAAAAGACAATGCAATTTATAATATTAAGTTAAATACTAATCTAGAACCTATTACTTCTGATAATGTAGCATATGGCTTGGTGGCTATTATTGATAATAAATTGTTATATAATAAGAAGGTAATAAATTTAACTGGTGGAGAAGATTATAGAATAAAATATAAAGATTATATATTAGAAGTATTAAAGAGTTATGGACTAACTTGGAAAATATTTAATGCAATTATTTTTGAAGATAAAAACTATGTAGAAGGATATTTTAAAAGTGAAAACTTTGATAAACGGTTAAAGTTTAGAACTAAAAATATTGGTAGTTATATAAAGTCTTTGAATAAGTATAGAAGAGATATAAGAAGGTTATTGCCTAGAATATTTGCATTACCATTTATTTTAGTTATAAAAATGAAAAAAAAGTAGAAAAAAGACTTTTATTAATATATAATAATGATTGATAAAAAAGAGGTGTATTTATGGGAAGAGCTTATGCAGTTAGAGAGGCTAAAATAAAGAAGAATGGGGCAGCGCGTGGTAAATTATATACTAATTATGCTAAAGAAATATATTTGGTAGCTAAGCGTGGGGTTCCAGAAGTAGAAGCTAATAGTGCTTTAAAACATTTAATAGATAAAGCAAAGAAAGATCAAGTTCCTACAGACGTAATACAAAGAGCGATAGATAAAGCAAAGGGTGCAGGAAAAGATGAATATGAAGAAATCTATTATGAAGGCTTTGGACCAGGTGCATCTTCTTTGATTATAAAAACTTTAACGGATAATGTTAATAGGACTGTAGGAGAAGTAAGAGCAGCTTTTAACAAAGTACATAAAAGTTTGGGTGTTACAAATTCGGTTAAGTATAATTATGATAATTTGTCTGTTATGAGTTTTAAATCTGATAAAGAAGAAGATATTTTAATGGCCTTATTAGATGCTGGCATTGAACCAGTTGAATGTGAAACAGATGAAAATGGTATGCTTAATATATCTGTTAACTATGTTGATAATGCTAAGACAAGAGAAATAATAGAAGAATTAGAACCTCAAGTGGAGTATGATCTTGACGAAGCAGGATGGTATCCTAAAGATACAGTAACTTTAGAAGGTGAAGATTTAGAATTGTTTAATAGATTGTATGATTTATTAGATAAAGTAGATGATGTAACAGATATTTATCATAATGTTAATCTATGATGATAAATATCTTTTTTTTATGTAGAATAATATTTTTTCATTATTTTTTCACAATTATAATATAATATAACTTGAAAAGAGGTGGTATATTTGAAAATATTAGTTGTTGATGATGAAAAACTAATTAGAGAGGTTATTAAAGAATATCTAAATATAGAGGGATACGAAGTAGATGAAGCTCAGGATGGTGAAGAAGCTGTTGAAAAAGCTAGTAATGTCAATTATGATTTGATAATTATGGATATTATGATGCCTAATAAGGATGGATATCAAGCTTGTAAGGAAATTAAACAAAATAAGAATATACCATTTATTATGTTATCTGCCCGTGGAGAAGAATATGATAAATTAATAGGTTTTGATTTGGGAATAGATGATTATGTAACTAAGCCTTTTAGTCCAAAAGAATTGGTAGCTAGGGTTAAAGCAATACTAAAAAGAACCAATAATGAAGAGGTATTATTAAAGTTTGATGGCTTAGTGATAGATGATAAGGCTCATGATGTATTTGTTGATGATAAGAAAATAAATCTAACCCCAAAAGAATATGATTTATTAAAATTTTTTGTTTCTAATAAGAATATAGCTTTATCTAGGGAACAGTTATTAACTAATATTTGGGGATATGATTTTTATGGAGATGATCGGACAATTGATACACATGTTAAGACTTTAAGGAATAATTTAGGAGAATATAGAAAATTTATTGTAACAGTAAGAGGTATGGGATATAAATTTGAATACAAAGATGAAAAAAAGTAGTACTAGTTTAAAAATTAAAACTATTCTATATTTTTCTGTTTTTTCAATATTTATACTTCTTCTATTATGGGGAAGTCAAATGTTATTCTTAAAAGTTTTTTATGAAAAGTATCAAATTAAAGATATGAATTATATTGCTAATACTGTTTCTAATACTAGATCCGAAGATATGGATGAAACTTTGGAAAAGATTGTTTATAGTAATACTGTTTGTATTGAGTATATTGATGAAGAAGGAAAAGTTTACATGTATAATGATATGTTAACTGGATGTATGATTGGCAAGGGGAATAGTCAATTTAACAAGTATAAAAGGGATTTGTTAGAATCTAACGATAGTATAAAAGCTATAAAATTTGTTAATAGTGATTATAAATCGAAAGCTTTATTATATTTGGTTAAATTAAAAGATGGCGGCTATGTTTATATTTTCTCAATGCTTAGTACGGTTGACAATAATACTTTAGTTATTAGAAGTCAGTTAATATATATTACTTTTATAGTTATTATCTTAGCGATAATTATTAGTTTATTTTTGTCTGAAAAGATTAGTCAACCGATTATTGAAATTACGAAGAAATCTAAGGATTTAGCAAATGGTAATTATAATGTGAAATTTCCTAAGAATGGAATAGTTGAAATTGATGAATTATCAGATACTCTTAATTATTTAGAAAGTGAAGTAAGTAAAACGGATCAGTATAGAAGAGATTTGATGGCTAATGTTTCACATGATTTAAAAACTCCATTAACTATGATAAAGGCATATGCTGAGATGGTAAGAGATATATCTTATAAAGATAAAATAAAAATGGATGAACATCTTAATATTATTATTTCAGAATCTGATAGGTTGAATACCTTAGTTAGTGATATTTTAACTTTATCAAAGTTACAAGCTAATGAAGATGTTTTAGACTTAGAAACATATGATTTAAGGGAAGAAATAGATTCGTTAGTATCAAAATATGAAATAATTAAAGAGACAGAAGATTATGTAATAGATATTGATGCTCCTAGTAAAATTATGATAAAAGCTGATAGAAATAAGATTAATCAAGTGTTGTATAATCTTGTTAATAATGCTCTTAACTATACAGGTGAAGATAAAAAGATAACTATAAAAGTAACGGAAGAAAAGAGAAAGTATTTAGTAGAAATAATTGATACAGGTAAGGGAATTGCTCCAGAACTTGTTGAACATATTTGGGATAGATATTATAAAGATGAAAAGAATCATAAACGTAATGTTGTTGGTACTGGCTTAGGATTATCTATAGTTAAAAATATATTGGTTAAACATGGTTTTGAATATGGTGTTAAAAGCCGAAAAGGTAAAGGTTCTATTTTTTATTTTAAGGTAAAAAAAGGTAAATAGTTTTCATAAACGCTTCACTATTATTTCATAATTAAAAATTATATTGTAATTATGAAAGGAGAGATCAATAGAATAGATAATAAGTATTATTTTATAGATGAAATGTTTAATTTAGTATAAATGAATCATATGTTTTATATTTATGATTATGAGTGTGATGTAAGGCATCGGTATGAGAAGATTGTTGTTTCTTGTTTCCGATGCTCTTTTTGTTCTTTTATATTTAGAATCTTTAATTGTTAATAATAATCCATATTATTCTTTAAAAGGTGCATAATAGAGTTTATATTGACAATTAAGTATTGTATTCATTCTAGTAATGGGAATACTAGGAACCTATCTCTTTTATAAAAATGGAGCCATATTATCAGAAGTATGTTACAATAAGTATATGATAGTAAAGAGGTGTGTTATGAAAAAATTGTTTTTTCTTTTAACACTTTTATTCTTATTGATTCCTATTGTTATTAAAGCGGATAACGTATATGAAATAACAAACGTTGAACTGGTGGATAAAAGTGATACCATAATAGAAAAATCATCACCAACATTTTATGAAGGGAAAGTTTTTTTAAACGTTGAAGTAAAAGAGCATGATGATTTCATTAAGTATAAAATAACGATTAAAAATTTAAAAAATAAACAGTATAAGATGAGTTCTGATATTTCAAGTATGAATACAGATTATACTACTTATACTTTAGAATTTCTTGATAATAGTGATATTTTAGAACCATTGCAAACTAAAATGTTTGTAATTAATATTCAATCTACAATACCTGAGGAAATCACAAATAATGTTGTATTGTCTACCTTTGTTGGTGGGTATACTATTAATAGAACTTTATCAATATCCTTAAATAATGATGAAAATACATCAGACTCATCTCTAATAACAGATTATGATACAAAAAAAGTGGAAGAGCCAAAACAAGAAGAGATAAAAAATCCAAATACTGCTGATAATTATTTAAAAATATACGTGATTATCTTAGTAATATCGCTAGTGATAATGACTTTTTTAAAGGTACAAAGAGTAAGGAGACTAATGATGTTAGTTGTAATTGCGTATTATCTTGCTTATCCGTTTACAATTATGGCAATAGAAGAAATTAGCTTAGAAATTGAGTCTATTGTAAAGATTGATTTAACTGATAAATACTCAATACAGATATATGATAATCCAATGGTTGAGTACCCCTATGTAAAGGGAATAACAACTCAACAATATATTTATAATTATCCTAAAACCGATGGTTTTAATACTGCTCCAAGGTTAAGAATAGGTTGCGATGGATTTATATTTCACGATTATGAACTAGAAAGTTGTATTGAGGAGAATGGATACGAGTATTGTGCTGAGAAATACCCGGAAAAGGAGGAATACTCGAGAATTAATTTTTACAATCAAAAAATAAAAAGCTCTAAAGATGGGTATTATTCTTATTATAGTTGTTGCCTAGCTGCTGAAACGGAAGTAGAAGTGTATGATCGTAAGAAAAAGAAAAGAAAGAAGAAAAAAATAAAAGATGTAACATATGATGATTTAATATTATCTTGGGATTTTGATACTGGGTGTACAGTATGGGCTGAGCCATTATGGATTCAAAAACCAGAAGATGTTCTATTCTATTATATATTATCGTTTAGTGATGGAAGTAAATTAGAGGTGATTGGAGATCATAAAATATATAGTGTTGATAAAGAAAAGTTTGTTAATTGTATAACTGATGATGAATTTGTAATTGGTTCTAAAACAATTAATAAAGATGGAGATATAATAAGCTTATTATCTAAAGAAATAGTATCAAAACATAATACTGCTCATAGTATTATTACTAAGAGTCATTTTAATATCTTTGCTAATGGTTTTATAACTTCTTGTAAGTTTAATAACTTATATGATATCAATGATATGAAGTATTGTAAGAAAAAAAGAAAAACTATCTCTAAAGATATTGCTAAACTTATACCGGAATATTTATATGAAGGGTTAAGAATAGGGGAAATATCTATTGATTTCAAGGATAGTGAAGAAGAAACTATTCGATACATTATATCTAAAATAGAAGAGCTAAATAATAAAAAATTATAAATACTAATAAAAACCTAACTTTTGGTAGGTTTTTTTTGATAATATATGTTATAATTTTGTTACTTAAAAGTAAAATAATTAATTATATATATATTAGGAGAGTGTAGAAATG
>Ga0247611_10010793_pt1 | contig 10668 bp, 22 predicted proteins | sample 177DNAGHGhighgp2_FD_192422 | JGI IMG/M metagenome (GOLD analysis project Ga0247611, IMG submission 192422) | Sheep rumen microbial communities from Palmerston North, Manawatu-Wanganui, New Zealand - 1770 DNA GHGhigh gp2 | ecosystem: Host-associated > Mammals > Digestive system > Stomach > Rumen... | reverse complement strand
TCGTTCTCCGTCGGCTCGCCGCCAGACAGCACGAAATGACTGTTGCCTATATACGTGCCGAATTTCACGGCCTGCTTGAACGTGTCAAGCGTCATCATCAGTCCCGTTTCCTGTGCGTCCTCCATGCAATGCGGACACATCATTGAGCATTTGTTTGTCAGTTTGATTAGCATAGTCAGTCCTCCTTCTTTGGTCGTTCCTCAATCTTCACTGTCGTAAACACGAACGTAATGCCGTCAATGCGACAAAGCCCGTCTGTGATTTTCACACCCTTGAACAACTCGCTAAGTTTTCCGATAATCTCGCCGCGTTCATACTTGCGCTTGTCAAGCATAAATGTAGCAGTGTCGTTCTCGTTCTCGGTCAACATCGAAGCGTTATCCGCTTCGCCTGTGTTTGTCTCAAACATTCCCTTGATGGCCTCGATGGCCTCTCTTCTTGTCATTTCTTTCATATCGCCAATTTTAATTTATTTACCTTTTAACTACAATATAATCACTTCCTCCTCGCCCCGTCGGCTGACGTAGGCGGACACCTGGTCACGGCTCACCTGCATCGATGTCGCGTCCGTACTGCTCAATAACATCATACGACTCGTTGAACGATGCAAACATGCGCTGGAACGACACTTCGCTATCCTCCAGATAATAGTGGATGTCGAGTCCAAGCACGTTGCGCCCATAGTATTCGTACATGCTCAGTGCGTCGGTTGATACTGTGACTATCTCATGGTCTGCGACCTTCTGGTCGTAGAGCCTGTCGCACATATCCTTGGCTCTCCGTGCCTCCAGTGCGGGGTGGACTGTCGGCACCTCTGCGCTGTAACTGGTCTTGACTTTAATTGGCATAACTATGCTCCTTTTAATTTCTTTGCGTTTATAAAATGATCACTTCCTCCTCGCCCCGTCGGCTCCAGGTCGCACGGCCCCAGTGTGTCGATGATCCACCGTGGCGTGTACCACTCGTCAGTCGATACCGTCGGGTTCCGTTGCTGTCTTGTGTCCATTGGGTCAGCCCTCCTTTCTTTTTGCCCTACGAGCCCAGATGTTGTCAAGGTTCTCATAAAGCAGCGTCAGGTGGTTCTTCTTGATAGTCGGCGCCTCGATATTCGACTTGGCCGTGACGTTCTCCCAAAAACCATCGTTAAACTTCTGAAGGTTGAACGGATGGGTAATCAGGTGGAAACCCGAACGTGTCGGCATGGTGTAGATGACATTCACGTCGTGGCCCGATTCCATCGTGTTGATGTATTCGGTCAGCAGTTTCTCGGCATATTCCTTGCTGACATCGCCGTACTCATCAATATCGACCACCCAGCGGGCATTGCTCCTGTCAACGTACTTTCCCGAACAGGACTCGAAGATGGAATAGAACTTCTTGTAGTCGTGAGCTGCGATGCGACGGGCTGACTCTGCCAGCGTGTCGAGTGCTACCTGCGACATCAGTTTGTAGTTCACGGAGCAGTAGGCCCGCAAGTTGAGCAAGTCGCAGATGTCCTTGATTTCTCGCTCATACTTGTCGAGGTCGCGCCACGAATAGATGTAGTAGTTGCGAAAGTGATAGTTAGCCGCAGGCAGGTCGGGATTGTCCTTGCCGCGCCGCATCAACTCAATGACGTAGTATTTGTCGAGGTTGCCGTGCTCGTTGTCCTTCGGCAGTCCTCCATTGAGGTTTATCAATTCCTCGTATCGTCTGAAATTGTCTGTCATATAGCCTTAGCTTTTAATCACTATTTATTTTTTCTTGAACACGGATTATACGGATTTAACGGATTACTGATTATCGCCTGCAATTCCTCGCTCAGACACGGTGGATTGTCTGGATATTCGCAGCCCTCCGGGTAGTCGGGGTCATTGTCATGTCGATATTCGCAACCCTCGCAGCCTCCGTACTTACGATAGACGCGCAGCAGGTCGGCACGGCTGTATGTGGCTATGCGCAACTCGTCGGACATCTTTGGCAAGGGAACACTCTTCACTCGGCACCAGTTGGTTCGGGCACGGTGGGTGCGCTCCATTAGCAGACGCAGTTCGCGGGGTGTGCCGACAATGACGGAATAGTCGCGCCCTTCTGCATCGGTGTACTCAAACATCAGCTCATATCCGTGTGTGACGAGGTGGCGCATCTTCTTGATTTCGCGTTTATTGAAGTGCATCAGCCCCAACAGCCGCTTCTGCACGGCCGCGCCCTGTTTGTCATCGAGCGTCATCGTTGCCGTGACGCTGAACCCACGCTTGCCTCCGTCGTCAGCTTTATCGTTCCACATCGGTGCGTCGGAAAGTTCTATCTTGTGTATGTTGACAGGATTAAACTCCTGCATACCGCCCTCTGGCACGGCACCGATATACAGCGTACGGCCTATTCCTGAGTACCCCTCGCAGCATTCTTCGCTGGCATCTAATATGTCCAACGACGGGCAGTTGCATTGCCTTTGGTTATTGTTCTTGTTTTCTTCCATATCGCCTAAATAAATTCGTGTCAATTCGTGAAATTAGTGTTTGCAAAACTATACCGTCCAGTCAAACGGCTTTTGCTTCTTTGTCCTATCCACGTTGCTCAGGCTACGCAGTCCTGTGCGGACGATACCAGCCCTGTCGCTGCCGACGTGGTGCGTCAAGTAATCGTCGGGCAGTTGTACGATGTAGGCAGTGTAAGTCCTGTGCTCGTCGTGCTCCCGTCGCATCGTGACCTCAAATCCCCACAAACGGAGCAGTCGCAGTGCCACATCGAGGTCGTGTCCATTGTTGAAGATGAAGCCTGCCTCGCTGTCGGCAATCATTACGTCGTCCATATCCTTGTTCACTATCGGCTGAATCATCACCCCGCCGTGGCGCATATATTGCTGCTTGAACAACCGCCGGAAGGATTCTATCGGGAACCGCTTCCGCAAGTAATCCATCCGTGCCTTGAAGCACTCGTCTAAAAATGTCTTGTTCATATCGCCTTTGATTATTTGTTATACCATTTTTGTTTCTCTTCGTCGGTCACCGGCCTGTAATTGTGCAGGTCGGGCATCAGCCGCTCCAACTTATCCCATGCCGTCTTGATGTCGCATCCGGCTCCTATAGCAAGGTTGCGCACATCTGTACGGACACGCTCAGTCATCTGTTCTTTGTCCATCGCTTTGAGCTGGCTCATGCGCAGTCCGTTGATGTCGCAAACGGGGTCGAACATGTCGGGCATGGCATAGTCAAGAAACTCCCGTGCCACGTCCACGTCGCCGAACCTGCGCATCGCCCAAAGGATATAGGCATCGCGGTAGTGCCGCTCGGTGATGCGCTTGCAGTGCTGCCACTTCTGTGTCAGGTGGAATCCGTAGTCCGCAAACTCCGTCGCTGCGATGTGCGCGAAGTCGGCAGTCGTGTATTGTCTGTGGAGTGCCATCATCCCTTTCCTTTCAGTTTTGCATCAAACATCGCTTTGAGAGCTTCCTCGCCACGTCCCATCTTGATCATCATGTCAGCCACGTGGCCGTCGAAGTCGCTCGACTGCACCACCAGCAGGGCAACGAGTGCCAGGTGCTTGATCTGCTGCGACTGGATAGCTGTTATCTCAATCACCTTGTCGAGCATCCCCTGCTCGCTCCAGCCCTTCTCGCGCAGCTGCGGCAGGTTCACGGCAAACTTCTCGCTCGACTGTATCATCCCGAGGATGTACTTGATAAGCGCCGTCTTGTCTTTCAGCAGGTTTACGATATCTATCTGTTCGTTCATACGTCAGTCCTCCTTACAATGATTTCACAAACTCGTTGATGCAGTTGATTTCGCCCTCGGCGAGTTTGCAGACGAGGGCGTTGAAGGTGTCCTCGCGGATAACCGCCTCTTTCACTTTGTCGCCTGCCGCGAATGGCAGTTTTACCGTGACCTTGATCTCGGCGTCCGCCGGATAACTACTCAGCAGGTCGTACACTTCCTGCAGTTCGCGGCGCTTCTTGGCCATGCGCTCCGCTGTCTCTAATTTCTCTGGGTCCATAATCTTTGTTCTTAGTTCTAATATTTCGATACTCTTTTCCAATTTATTGCGCAGAAACTTCATCATACCTTCACCAAAGTATTTGTTGCGGAGAAACCGTGCAGACAGGTCAGTGCTCATGCCGTAGTAGGTAAAGCCATTACTTCGGCAGCAGACTGGTCTATGGAATAGTGTCAGAATCGTCTCTTCTGACATTCTACACGCCAGTCCTCTTGGCTTCTCCTCTATCGGCAGCCCTTTCAGCATCGCAAACTTCCGCAACAGCTCGTGGATTGGTTGTTTCTGTTCGTTCATATCGCCTTGGTGTTTTTTAGAAATAACACTCCTACCACGTTGTAATCTTCCAACAGCCACAGCAGAAAATCAAAGCGCTTATCCAGAACAGCACTCCGAATATTGCATTGTTTGGATATCGGCTGATGCCCTTTGGCAATGTCAGTTCCGTACCCTTCTCGCCATCGTCGGTCAGCGACTCGCGCACCTTCATCAGAACGTTCGACTTCTCCAACTGAGAACCGTCCTGGCACTCGGCCAGCTCCTTCTGGCAAGCCTTGACGTTATTGTACCAATAGCCCACATTGTCGCCCTCCGTGCGCCACAGTACCGACGTGTAGCCATCGGTCAGGTGATTGTCCTCCATGTACTTCACGGCAATGTCTATGCGCTGCTTGGCCAACTCTACCGTATTAGCATCGGCGGCCTGCTTCAGATAGCCGCCGCAGTTCTGGTCAAACTGGATGTTCATAATACAACATACTACGGGTACGAAAGCCCCGACCAGCATCAGCAGAATCGCCAATGACAAACTACTACTGTTACTTCTCATAATTCGTAAATGTTTTAATTAGGTTGTTACTGTTGTCTAATATTTCTTTCCGCCGTGCTTATACGGACGGAGTTCGTTGTACTTCATCTTCCACTCGATGTGCTGCCAGAGGTCGATGCCGAGATCTTGCGCCCAGTCGAACATGAACGACACCGAGTCGCTGATGTTCATCGTTCCCCAGTTCAGCACCTCGCGGATGAAGTACCAGGCATTCTCAATGAAACTCTTGTCCTCGTGGTACACCTGCCCATAAGGGTAGTAGCCCAGCCAGCGCATCCTGTCGCCGTGAACCTCCTGCGCCATATCGAGCACGCGGATCACTACGTCGGCAAACTCCTCCTCGATGGTACCCTTCACCCATTCCTGATACCAGCCTTGAAACCATTGCGGGTGTTCGGGCGGTGCAGACGTCATCTTAAAGCGTCTGCCGTTGCGGTCGGCTTCTATTGCTTCGGCCATTTCGGTCATTACCAGTCCGCAATACTGCGCCGTCGATATTGGCTGTTCATGCCAGCCGTGCGCCGTCGCCACGTCCCATATCCGCTGCTGCAATTTCGCCAGCCGCTCGGGGTCTAAATAGTTTGATGTCTTCATCGTTCCTAATATGCTAAATATGGTCTTACGTACTTGCTCAATGGTCCGTAGTGCTCGATGTCGGCAGCACGCACAAGCCGCTCACTCTCGGCAACCATCTTCTCCGTCTCACGCTTCAGGCCGTTGATACGGATGAACAGTTCTGTTGCCGGTTTCCCTTTGTCGCGTTCCTTGCACTCCTTTTCGAGGTAGTCCATCATGCCGTTCAGATAGCCGATGGCCTCGTTGACCTTCTTCACGTCGTCATAGAAATCGCCCGTCATTTTCAGATGTGTCATATCGCCTTAGTCCTTTTAATTATTTACTTCTTTCGGCGGTTTCTCGCTATCTCAAAGGCTCGCTGTATGCGCTGCAGCCCCTCTATGAGTTTCGGCTTGTCGGCCTCCATGCGCTGCCTTATCTCGCGGGCGGAGCGGTTGCCGTCGGCACGCTCCTGCTCGGTGGTATGGCTATTGAGCCACTTGTTCCAGCAGTCCTTTGAACAGAAGAAGTGACAGCCTTCGATACCAAAGAGGAATGGCATTTTGAACACAAAACCCTTCTGCTGTGCCTCTGCGCCAGCTGCGCCGCCCTCCTTCTCGCTGTCGAAGAGGTGCTTGCCGCACTCCTCGCAATAATACTGATGCTGTGCCATACGCTTAATGTCGTTTAAGGAGTTTCGGATTGTCGTGGATGTTGTCTATCACCTTGGCCCATTCATGTGTAGGAGCGTTGCATGGGAACTCATCATCGAGGTCGCCGTTCCACAGGAAAGCGAACACGCCGCGCACGAAGCGCACCTCCAGATAGCTATCTTCGTCGGCATAGCTCACGTCGAGAATGTCACCCTCGTAGATGTCCTTGCCATTGATGTCGCGCAGACAGGTAAGCTGTCCGATGGTGGCAGGGTCGATGCGCTCCTGCATCCATCCGCTCTCGTCGTCCCAATACATGATTTCAAACTCGCCGTCAGCCGGGTCGGTGCCTGCGTGCAGTAAGTCACCGTACACCCATCGCCTGCCTTTTAATGCCTTTGCTCTGAATCTGATTTGTCGCATAGTCAGTCCTCCTTTTTGAACAATTCCCTCATTACCCGCTCGATGTTATTGATAAGCCCTGCGAAGAAACCGAGTATCAGCGAGTAGCCGATGATTTGTCGGCCTGACATTAACGGCTCTGCATATTGTAGTATCACCATAAATATGATTCCATAAACAATGATGCTTGTCAGATTGTCGAGTAACTTAATTAAGTGCTTCATTGGACTAATTGTTTTAATATATCCTTTATTTCTTGTGGTTCAAATTCCATTTTGTAACGTATCAGCAGACCTGTTTCGTTGCTGACGGCCTGCATACCCTTGCGGGTTACACTATAACGTATTTGCACGCCGCGATCATAATAGCGGTTGGCATAGCCGCCACGCACCAGCTGTTCCCAAATATCGTCGAAGGCATCGTAAACGGAACTATTGCGGTAGGCTTCATATACGCCATCCTTTGGTTCCTTATTATCCATACCGAGGGCGTGCTTCATACGTCTGAAGTGAATGTCTATCAATTCTACCTTATCCTCGCTCGGTATCTCTGCCTTTAGCTGATAGTACCACTCCTCCGGGTCAATGGTCGGCATCTGATGGCCCATAAAGTCGGCCAGGTCGTATTCCTTGCCGTTCACATCTATTCTAACCTCGCTATCCCAGGTCAGCTCTCCCTGCTTCTGCAGCTGCAGCATATACTGCGCTAATGTCCTTGCATTCATAGTCAGTCCTCCTTATTAATATTCAATGGTAAACTCGCGCTCAGTCTCATTTTTTGCCTTACCTGTAAAGCCGTGAGGCAGTGAGTCGCTGGCCAATAGTATATAGGCGTCCTTTTCCTCATCATGGAACGGCTGTACCCATACCGATCTGCTGTCAAACATGGTGTGAATGCCATGCTTAGTTAGCGGTTCGTCGGTAACGCAGTGATTACTAACCTCCTGAAAGAATTTCTCTTCGAGTTGCTTGCCTGCAGCATAACGCATAGACGGCTTGAAGTAGTTGTCATCGCGCTTGTCGCGGCGCATCACTTTGGTGTCAATCTTATCCCAATCCTCTTTCTTGAAACGTACCAGCTTAGGCAGGAACATGGCCACCTTGCCCCAAGCCCATCGGTAGCCGATACTCTCGGGCTCAACACCCGTGGCCTCCTTGATGATGCGTTTGCCGTCTGCAAGGTTCTTCATCATTTGCTCGACCATCGCCTTTAACGTCTGCTCCAATTTGGATCCTTTCTTTGCAACTAACTTTATCATACGTTTTGTGTTTTATATATCAACTTTAGTTTATACCTGAGATTAATGCTGTTTATACCACTCCATAATCCTTTCATCCGATTCAAGAAACATTTCTTTGTTGTCCCAAAGATTGCCTATGACTTCCATCTTATCTAAGTCGATGTCGCATAATGTATTATAAAAGTTGGAGTTTCTACGGTGCTCGTACCACCTTGTAGGGAATTGTTTAATCTGGAAACCACCAGCGCCGGTACAGAATACCACACCCAAAATGTTATCCCTCCCCTTGTGGCCAGTGAAAGGGTAAAAGTTTCCACGCAGGATGTCTCCCTCATAGATTTCATGCCCGTCCTTATCCTTCAAACCAGTGTACTGACTTACGGTAGAGGAATCGACAACTTCACATTTAAAGACGCGCCCTTCTGGTGTCTTGGATATTGGAAGATCGTCAACTATATATGATACGGTACGAAGTTCATCATCTTCATCTATGTAGCTTTTCTGCACCAAGCTTCCATGATACCAGTGCGGAGATAATCCAACCTTTGCCCTAAACTTAATTTCTCGCATACATCAGTCCTCCTTCTCTGGTTCAACGACGCATTTCAGGTAGTAGCCATACTCGCCACCGCCGATTATTTCGCCGCTAGCATCACGTTTCACCTCGGCCTTGCCTTTCAGTTCCGGGAAGATTTCCTCCATGATGATATAGAAGAACACCTTTGGCAGCGGTCGGCGCAGATAAGCGATGTACTGATTGAAGAGAATGTGCTGCGGCGTGCAGGTATCACTCTTCTCAAAGCACTCTCTGATAGGCTTGTAGTCGCAATGCTCATACTCTTCGGGATGTTCCACTAACTTACGGAACAGAGCCACCGTCTGAGGATTCAGCGGAATTGTCTCCATCATGTCTTCTTTTGTCGGTTGTGTACTCATAATCTATATCCTTTCCTATTTTATTTGTATTATAAATATCTTGCTGTCTGATAGCCACGGATGCAGACGGAGCCGTCGCGGTAGTCTACGGTAATGCCTGTCTTCCACGGACACATATTGTTGGCATCATGCTCGCTGCAGCCCGCCTTAATGAGTACGTCGGATAGCGTCGTATTAGGGTGGTAGTCACAGTAGGGGGCAGACCAATATTGGTCGCCATGACTATTGTTTCGATATTCCTCGGCCATCAGCCTGCGGAACTTGTCGATGACCTTCCCATCATAGCCGCTCTTGGCCTTTTCCTTGACGAGTGTGCCGAGCACCATCGACATGCCGCCAGCGTCGGACTGGTCGCCATTGTTCTGCATGTGGGTGCCGAATATCATCCGTGCCCACTCGTCGGCAGCCAGCTGACAGGCTTCCTCGTAGGTGCGGTGCGGGCCGTTGCGCTGGATGAACTCCTCTTCTATCTGCTTCGCCCAATCACGGAAACGGAAGTCCTTCGTGTCGTAGTTGCCATAGAAGTAGTCGCTCTGCGCCTTGTAGTCCTCCGAATGGTAGTCCTTCGGCTCGGGCCAGTATTTGTGGCAGTGTTGAAGGATGTACCAGACCACCTCGCGGTAGAACTTCACATCGTCGAACACCTTTTTGATGCACTCGGCCATGTCGGCCTTCTTGATTCTCTCGCACTCCGGGAATGCGTTGATGATTTCTTCGTTTGTCATACTTCTTATGATGGGTTGTGATAACACTTTTGCCTGGAACTCCAGCGGCGAGAACCTGTGGGCGAGGCGCCTGATCCAGTCCATGCCTAATATCTTTTTCCCAGATGTTTCCATGTCCGTTCCTTTAATATTTGTTTCGCTTTGTCTGTGTCACTTCGGAGGTCACTCCGACAGGCGTCCAGAAACTCCTTGTAGTCTTCATGCGTCATGCCGTTGTGCTGACGGCGGAAAAAGGTGTCCGGCGTGTCGAACGAGAACATCGGCACGTTGTTGAATACTCCATAGCACAGGCCGAACCTGGTACTGATGAACCACAGCAGCTCATGACACTGCTCACGAGTGTAACGGTATGGAAGCTCAACGAGGAACATGCCGCTGTTGGTGGTGTATACAGGCACGGTGCCAAGCTCACGGCCTGAGCCGTCGACTCTGGTGTACTCATGCACCTTGCGGTGATCCAGCAAATCCTTGCGTATCTTCCGCTCACGCTCCCTAATCGGTTTCATCCGTTCCTCATAGGCACGACGCTCCGACAGGCTGCCGTTGGGATCGTACTTGAAGTCGGCGATTTCGTCGGCCAGTGTCTCGCCATCAGTGCATAGGTGTCGCAGCGCGTCCATCGTCATGTGAGCCGTGCAGCCGTTGTGAGCCTGCTCCTGGAACAGATCGTAAGCCTTGCGGCGGCGCTGCTCTATCGGCATCGACTCGTCGTGCATAATCTCACAGATGTCTATCACACCCTTCACATACCTCAGTCCTGACCACGACTGGCAGTTGTTGTCCACCATTTCGTCAAAGTCCTTCCATCGGCTTTCGTCAATCACACCGTGACCTCGTTCCTTCAGGGCATCACCGGGTGTGTCCTCGTTGTTGTTGATCGCTACTTTCTTTACCATATATTAATCCTCTTCTTCTTGATGTTTCGTTACGCCGCAGGCATCGGCTAATAGTGTGACTTTCTCGCAGAAGAAATCCACCTGGTCGGCCAACTCGTGTTCCGCCCAGTTCCACTTTGACCGCTCCACATTGCGGTCTATCATGTCAAAGAACTCCTTGCGCTGTTCGTCGGTCACGCATTTCTCATCCACCAGATAGTTGCAGAGATCCTTGAATGTCTTGGCCAGTTGGTTAATACACTCTCGCATCCACTCCTTATTTTTGGCCATCAACAACTGGCGGCGCGTCTCCTGCTGACAGTCTTCAATACAAGTCGGCTTGCGTCTTTCTTCGCCAGGGAATGTATCAAATATAAAAATCCCAGACAGATCCCTTCGTTTCAGTTCCTTTTCCATATCATCTTAGTTCTTTCATTTCCATAATGTTAAGCATCGTATATCGTATGCCGTCTTTTTCTTGGTT
>Ga0247611_10010792_pt1 | contig 10668 bp, 14 predicted proteins | sample 177DNAGHGhighgp2_FD_192422 | JGI IMG/M metagenome (GOLD analysis project Ga0247611, IMG submission 192422) | Sheep rumen microbial communities from Palmerston North, Manawatu-Wanganui, New Zealand - 1770 DNA GHGhigh gp2 | ecosystem: Host-associated > Mammals > Digestive system > Stomach > Rumen... | reverse complement strand
CCATCAATAGGATTTAATTGATAGGAAGCACGAATTAAAGCAACACCACCACCAGCAACAATACCTTCTTCAATAGCGGCCTTAGTTGCGTGAAGAGCATCATCAATTCTGTCCTTCTTTTCTCCCATTTCAACTTCAGTTGGAGCACCTACACGAATGACAGCTACACCACCAGAAAGTTTAGCAATACGAGTCTTAATTTTCTCTTGTTCATATTCACTGAGTTCAGGTGTAAGACAATTCTTCAAAGAAGTCAAGCGTTCAGCAATCTTTTCCTTTGAACCAGCACCTTCTACGATAGTGGTATTAGAAGCTGTTACAGTAACATTCTTTGCCTTACCCAAACACAATGATGGTTCAGCTTCACTAAGTTTAACACCTGTATCTTCAGATACAACTGTACCACCAGTTAGAACAGCAATGTCTTGTAGATTTTGGAGTCTACTTTCACCATAACCAGGAGCCTTAACAGCACAAACCTTTAATGTACCACGCATCTTATTGATAATCAAAGTCTGTAGAGCTTCACCATCTACATCTTCAGCAATAATCAAAAGTGGCTTACCATTCTTAGCTGCATATTCCAAATGACCAAGCAAATCATTCATCTGGCTGATTTTTCTATCATACAAGAGAACGAATGGTTCTTCCAATACACAATTCATCTTTTCAGCATTGGTTACAAAATATGGTGCGATATAACCAGTACCAAACTGCATACCTTCTACAACATCAAGAGTGGTTTCAGCAGTCTTACTACTATCAACTGTGATAACACCATCTTCACCAACTTTTTCCATAGCATCAGCAATCAAATTACCAATTTCAGAATCGTTATTAGCAGAAATTGTAGCAATCTGTGCAATAGACTTTTTACCTTCAATCTTTCTAGCAATTTTAGAAATATTGTTAGTAATGTCAGCTACAGCCTTATCAATACCCTTCTTTAATTCAGTTGGATTAGCACCAGCTGCAACATTCTTCAAACCTTCACGAGCAATAGCCTGGGCAAGAACAGTAGCAGTAGTAGTACCATCACCAGCAACATCATTGGTCTTGGAAGCAACTTCTTTACACATTTGGGCTCCAAGATTTTCATAAGGATCTTCAAGGTCAATAGCTTTAGCAACAGTTACACCATCTTTAGTAACTGTTGGAGCACCAACACCTTTATCAATCATAACATTACGGCCACAAGGACCAAGTGTAGTCTTTACAGCATCAGCTAAAAGATTTACACCATTCAAAAGACTTTCACGAGCTTTAATATCAAACTTAAATTGTTTTGCCATTTATATACCTTTACATTTAGAGAAAAAGAGAACGGGTAACTTTATCGGTTACCCGTTATTTTATTATTTTATTCTATCTTAATCAATAGTGAGTTCTATTGGCTGTGCTTCTTCCTTTGCAGGAATTGTAATTGTAAGCAAACCAAGTTCTAAACTACGCTTAATGTTCTTCAAATCCAATGTGGCTGGAAGCCAAATGCGAACATCAAGGTCAGCTAGATTTTTGATTTTACGAACAGAGTAAACACGCTTTTCTTCTGCGGCTTTCTGTTCATCTGTTTTTTCTGGAACTGTTGACTTAATGTAAAGGTATGAATTACCATTTTCTGATTTAATGGTGATTTTAATATCTTCCTTTTTCAAACCAACTGCAGCAATTTCAATCACCTGAGAGCCATCAACATTCTTATAGATGTTCATAGGAATATTAACCTTCTCTATGGCTTTATCTATTGTTTTGCCGACGCCGTTCAGTGTGTTCTGAATTGAATTGAATGCAGAATCAAATTCACTAAATCCATCACCTAATAATTGACTATAATTTATCATATTATTTTTATCCTGTGTCCTTTACCGAAAAGTGACACGAACTTCTACGAAGATTAAACTTAATCACATTCGTTAATTAAGAACTCTATACCGTAGTAATATAAAGTTTTTAAGGATTTTTAATAAGTTCTAATAGTTTATACAATGAATTGCTTCTATCATATAAACTACTTCAAACAAATTAAACACCCATAGCCTTAATGAAAATACTCAAATCAGCTAGTGCCTTCAAATAACCTTCGTTATATGCAGCATTCAACTGGTACTGTGGAGTAGACTTATCTCCTGTTGGAGCATGTTTCTTCACTTCAGCAACCTTTTGTGGAATGTACTGCTTGATAGCACGTAGAGAATTGGAAAGAATATCTTCACCATTAATTGTATCGTATTCAGCCATTATGTTTCACCTCACTATTAAATGTGTAAACCAAATATAGTATTAAACTTATATTTTAACTTATTGTTTCACTTTTTTTGTTAGAAACTAATCTTAACGAAAAAGGTAGAACCATCTAGGTTCTACCTTTATGTATAATAAAATTTTTTAAAAAATCAGTCTTAACTTAGATTTTTTTGATAGTTATCTTTTTTACTTTCGCATCAGGATATTTCTTCAAGATTTCATTTTCAATTTCTTCTTGAACATCTACAACATCCCACCAACGAGGTGCAGTACAGACGCTTTCAATCTTTCCTGTACCATTCAGTGTTTCTACTTCTGCCGTAAAAGAGTAATCAATTCGTAAAAGTCCCATTTTTTATCTCCTTACATTCTCTTCAACTTTGGAGAACTCCAGTCTCTTTCAATCTTAATGTAGGTATTTCCCTGACAACCACGAATGTCTGGGTGAGCGATTGTATCACAGTATAGATAAACACTTGTGATAGGCGACCACCAGAACTTCTTGTTATCAGTTCTGTTCCACATTTCAATCTCAATGTTCGTGTCATAATACACAGTATCAAAGACCTGAAGATTTGGAACCTTCACAATCTTTTCAACTGTAGTTTGTGGCACAACATTCCTGCATTCTTGTGCAGTATATTTTTCTTCACAGCCAACGAACAACATAAATGTCGCAGCCAATAGTAGTAACTTTTTCATAGTTTTTGTTTCTCCTTTAGTGTTTCAAGAATGCCATATAACCCAAATAAGTATTGTAAACATCTTCAACAGATGTAAGTTCCATTGGGCTGTGCATATTGAGAACTGGAACACCAGCGTCAATTACATTAATGTTCAAATTGCAAACGATAGAAGCAATGGTTCCACCGCCACCAACATCTACCTTACCCATAGTATCAAACTGATACTTAATGTTAGCAGTATCAAGAATGTTGCGAACAAGTGCAATATATTCTGGATTAGCATCAGCACCACCAGACTTACCACGGCCACCATTGTACTTAGAAAGCACAAAACCACCATTCAACTTAGCAGTCATAGACTTATTTGATACATCGCCGAATTGTGGGTCATAAGCAGCAGTTACATCTGAAGAAAGCATATCAGTCTTGTAAAGCATATCTGCAAAGTGCATTCTGTCAGTAGCACCACTTACACAATACAAAACATCTTCCAACCAACGAGACTTAGAACCAGTAGCACAAATTGAACCAACTTCTTCTTTATCCACGAGGACACAACCAACAGTGCGTTTCAAAACATTAGGAATATTCTTTTGTGTTGTATTATCCCAATGGTCTTCTTTGGCAAGGTCCATTAGAGCCATAAGAGAAGTATAAGCACAAACTCTGTCATCTTGACCATATCCAGCAATAAGGGATTTATCCAAACCACACCAACGAGCTGCACCGGCTGGAACAACTTCCAATTCTGCAGAAAGGAAATCTTCTTCTTCAAAGCGTTCGTACTTTTCCTTTAGAAGTTTGAGTACATTTTTCTTAACAGCGTCTTTTTCTTCACCTTCAAGTTCTGTAGTTGCAGCAATCAAATCAAGCTTTTCACCATTGATAAAATCACTAGCTTTCTTTTCATAAAGATTATTGTCCAGATGTGGAAGCAAATCACTAATGCAGAACACTGGGTCATTCTGATTTTCACCAATTACAACATTCAACGAAGAACCATCTTTGAAACAGACCTTGCCGTGTATAGCCAAAGGTCTGGTCACCCACTGGTACTTTTTAATGCCACCATAATATTGTGTATCAAAGTAGGCAACTCCACCATCTTCAAACAAAGGCTGCGTCTTAATATCCAATCTAGGACTATCAATATGAGCACCGAGAAGATTAACTCCATCTGAACCAAAATTTTCGCCAATCACGAATGCGGCAAAATTCTTGTCCTTGTTTACAAAATAAACTCGGTCACCAACACGAAGACCACCGTGCTGTGCTTTAATTTCCTTCATCGTAAGGAAACCATTACAACGAGCCATAACAACTGCACTGTTCACACATTCTCTTTCAGTCTTGTTAGCAGTAATGTAATTGATATAATTTGAACCAAATAATTTTTTATCCATTTTTACCTTTTAATCATTTTGTTTGTGTAAATTATAAAAAAATGGGGTTGAAAATTCAACCCCACTAAAAATAATTTTTTATACATCTAAGCTGGAAAATGAACGGTACCCAGAATATTCCTTATGAGGAGAAAATTCCAAGTTTCCGATGGACTTCATCTTATCAAGGAAGTCATTAGGACCATCTTGAACTTCAATGTTGCAGGCTTCAATCATAAGGGCTTCATCCCAAGTACTGTTTCCACGAAGTTTAATATCCGATGAGTCAAAGGAAACACGAAGGTTCCAATTGTCCTTTTCCCATCTACCATTGAGCCAAATTTGCTGGTTGGTAGAACCAGAATTAAGCTGGTAGTTTTCACAAGTCCAAGTAACATCATCAATGGTCAAACGAACATCGTACACACCAGATGCTTCCTTGTCCAAGTTCAAATCCTGAAGAGTTTCTTCCACAGAATTTCCTGCATTGACTTCTTCAACGATAGCTGCCAATGAATCATAATTGACCTTGTGACCAACAAGCGAAGTCACCAAATGCGGAAGAATTTCCTTGTTTGTCAAACGATCTTCCAGATATTCCTTAATCTGATGCTGGTCAAGATTGTTGAACTGGAAACAATAGAAGAAACGGCCTGGACGGTTCTTCATAAAACGAGAAACTCTCCAAGAATCGTTCACAGACGCAATAAAGAGCTTCTTATTGTCATCCATACCATCCATCAAAGATAGTAGCTTATTCTGCGAAGAAACATCACCATTTCGTGCAGCTTCATCACTACCAGTAAAAATCTTTTCAAATTCATCCATAATGACCAAGCACTTGGTATGAACCTTTGCCAGCAAATCAATCATACCAGGAACATCTTCCTTAATGACGATAACCGGCATATTCATCTTATATGCTTCCGCAGCAATAAGTTTGATGAATACAGACTTACCCATACCTGGTTCACCTTCAAGGAGAACACCTGTATTACGAGGTCTGCGAAGGAAAGTCTTCATTGACTTTTGAACACGAGCATTAGTTTCACCATAAACCTTCATATTGACTTCAGGAATACGGGCACAATGAGTGAGCCAAACACCTTTCATCTGATGGTAGGCAAATGTGTAAGTACCAGGCTGCAATTCGTCCGTGGTAACAGTTGAAATTGGAAGTAGAGTTAAATCCTGACCATCGTCAGCGAATTTTACGAGTTTTTCACCCATTAGTTATCTCCTTTGTGAGTCGGTTATTGTTTCTGAGTAAATATTTTGTATGTACAAGGCTTGTTTTCCTTTGTATGCTTCATATACTTTATTAATAGCATCTTTGATGTTTTCAGCATCTAGTATTTTATTTGCTGGTTGCCAATCATCATCAAAGAGGTTTTTATATTGTATTGTGAAAACATAAGTTCTCATTTGGTTTTGTCTTCAGTTAAAGGTGCTTCTTTAATCTTAATCACCCAATCACCTGGACAATGAATCCAATGAGGATATTTGACTATTGAGCCATCACAATACACTTTGACTTTAGCAGCATCAAACTTTCTCATTCCTTTGAGAAGTCCACCAACAACAAAATGAGAACTCGGCTCCATTTCTTCAAAAAATTCCAAATTGCTATCAATACCACTTCCAGAACTAATATCGGAAGTTGATGAACAAGTTTCTACTCTTTTTGTTCTGTATTTCACTACAGTCTTTGGTTCTGAAAATATGTTATATGAAATAACACCAATCAGAGCAACTGAAAGAACTGTAATGGCAATGGCTTTCGGGTCAATCTTAGTCATTAACGATTTTCCTTTGTGAAATAAGTCCAGGTATTCTCACCTGTAATAAAGTTCGGAAAACCCGGGTCAAAGTGCTTGATGTTTACCATTTCAAGTTTGAACTTATTTGCATTGTACATCTTGATAATCTTATCTGCATTCGGACCAGTCACACCCTTACGAATAAGTTCATTCACTTCGTGATAAGTGAAACCCAACTTATCTTCATCGCTGAGTGGCTGCAAACCATCAATCGGAGTCTTATGCGTAAGTTCGTGAGGCAAACCAAGTTCATCACCAATTTCAATGATTTCTTCTGTGGTCAAACGGCTAAGTGGTGCAAACGAGCCACCGTTGTCACCATACAAGGTAGCATAACCAACCATATCTTCCGAAAGATTACAAGTATTTGCCACCATACCACCCCAAGTTTGCTGAACAGCATAGAGGTTCTTCAATCGTTCACGGGCAGGAATATTGGTGAGAGTATCGTAACTTACATCACCAAGCAATTCCTTAATCTGATTGACAGTATTATCCACACCAGCTTTAATGTTAATCGTGATATGCTTAATACCAAGGTGATTTACAAGCTTTAGCGAGTCGGAAATATCCTTCTGTTCACCATTCGGCATAAGAACACCCAGAACATTTTCCTTTCCAAGTGCTTTCACACAAACAGCGGCACAGACAGAACTATCCTTACCACCACTAATACCAATCACAGCTTTGTTAGTGCCACACTTAGCAAGAAATTCCTTTGTCCACTTTACGACTTCATTTGTAAGACTATACGGAGCCTTCTTATTGGTTGTCATTGTCATTGTTTTGTTCCTTTTCGGTTTGATATTCTTTAAGTTCCTGTTTAAAATGTTCCAAATCCTTTTTCGCATCAGCGAGCTGAGCTTCTAACTTAGCCACCTTTTGTTCTTGCGACTGGATTTTTTCCAATTTAACAAGTTCGTTCCAATCAGTTACCATTATTCCACCACTTCAATTTGCTGCATCTTCAAGACAGCCTTGGTTGCTGCAACATAATCCACACCATCATCAAGGTTCATAAAACCACAAGCAGGGAAGAACATCTTGATAATGTTTTGCGGCCAGGTGGCACGAATGATAACAGCCTGGGCAGTTGGACAAATCGGGTTCACAGTACCGCAAATCCAAATTTCATCTTCCGGACCAATTTCAATGCCCAGAGCTTCGTAAAGTTCCTTCCACTTGAGATAACCAAATGTGACCTTGTTCACAACAGTACCCGGCTTCTTACCAACCAAGTCCTTGAGTTCATCACAAATTTCCCAGCCATCGGTACCTTCTACACAATGGGTTACTGGCAAGTTCTTGCCTTCTAGCGTATTCAAATAATCCTTTTGATGTGTGTCACGGGTGAACACAACTGTGTCAGCTTCATCAAAAAGCTTGCGAACTTCAGGGATAGCAGCGACTGCACCCTTATTAGGAAGTGTACCCGTCAAAAAATCCTTCTGCATATCCACGATAATGAGGTGCTTTTTGCTCTTCTTATTCATTTTAATTCTCCTTGTTTTTAACAATTTTTGTAATTTCTTCGTCTGTGAAGCCTTTCAGCTTGTAGTCATTGTATGACTTCCACGAAATACCAAGCTGGAACCAAGGTTCATAACCATAGCCCATTTCAGCGTGTTCGCCACCCTGAAGTTCTTCATAAGCCTTGGCCTGTTTTTCCATCATCTTTTCCACTGCGGCCCTCCGCGGGTCATTGACTTCAAGAACGTGTACATTAATCATAGTAATTCTCCTTTATCCAAGTTTTGTTAAAACACAGTCACAAGCAGGACTAGAATAAATGATTTTGTAAAGCTTTTTTTCGCTTGTATGTTGCTTTTGCCAAACGCGGCTTTCATCTACAGCCTCTTCAACTGTAGAATAATCCTGTGAATGGTCAAGTTTACCTTGTTCGTTGTAAAATTCAACGGTGAAGTTTTTCATTTTAGTCCTCTCGGTTAGTTTTCCAGTTAATTTAATAAATTGAAAATATTTTGTCAATGGTAAAGAATGTAAATTTTTTTATTCATTATTTTGCAAAATGACTAATTGGTTCATCATATCTGTGAACTTCAATTTCCTTCGTTTCAGTATCATAAATCATCAAGTCTAAGTTAGAAAACGAAAAACCTTCAGAATTAATTACCTTGTATGGTGAAATTTCCTTATTACCAGTCAAATAATGATACAAATAACGAATAACCATACCGTGCGAAATAACCACACAGTCAGTTTTACCTTCACACTTGAGATAATGAGGCATTACCTGAAAAATGGAATGAGCTCGTTGCTCCATATCTTTGGCAGTCAAAGGAACATACTTTTCAAATTCCTTTTCTGTCATTTCCCAGAACTTTCGTTTACCAATTCCACTACAATCAAATTCACCGAAATCAGCAAGAGTTGCAGTAGGCTTTTTGTTAAACAAAAGTTCGCAAGTTTGAATACAGCGTTTAATCGGACTGGTTAAGATGTAATCACGATTAGGGATAAACTTTCCAACCTTTTCTTCCCAACCTTCGGGCTTGTCGGAAATAATATCCACATCATCGTAATTCTTTACCATCTTTCCAGACAGATTAAATTTGGTTCGCCAGTGTCTAATAAAGTAGAATTTCATTGTTTTATCCTTTAATCGTGATGGTCAGTGAACCAAACAATTTCCTTCGTGTCTTCATCTACGCCAAGGTAAACATCATAACACGGGTAAGTACCAGTATCTACACCACAGTGATGATAGACCTTGAAGTTTGTCGGCACAGTAGTTCTATTCGGGTCCCACCAACTGTTATCACAAGAATAATCAGTATCATATTCCTGAAGTGTTTCACCAGGCTTCGGAAGATATTCGCTGGTAACATCTTCTACTCTTTCACAGTCACAGTTTTGACGATAGTAATCTTCGTAACAAAGTCCATCCAGCAAACCATTTGTTGCATCTCGGTCAAAATCCGCCTTCGCATAGAAGATATTTGGCTGCCAAGTTGCAAGGTCAAAGTTGCTGTCATACAACTGATTGGATTTGAGAGTATTGGAAGCTTTCATAGCTTCATCCCAAGACCAGTTATTTGTATCTTGCACCAACATACCGTGATAGATGTACGTTCCTGGAAAGGCCTGTGTTACAGGAGTCCAGTTAAGCGGCCCCGATGTGTTTGTTGTGGTCCCGCCAGAATTGGCAGTAACATTCACATTCTGACCATTCTGAGTGGTAGTAACCGGTGTGGTCGCAGTAGCTTTAGCTCCAAGTCCATTCGGAACGAATGTTGTAATCGGCGTAATCGGGAGTTTCGTGGAGTTAAATCCATTCATAAAAGTGTAACCAACAACTTCGCGGGTGGTGTTTTCAACCAAAATTTGCAAAGTCCAGAACGGAGCACCACCATTCTGTGGCTGTGTTTTCACTTTCACTTCCCAGCAATCAGGTATATTGGTGTAAAGGTCCTGGAATTTCTGAGAACTTTCGTCATTGTAATCACCCTGACGATATGCCGCATATTCAAGAGCTTCAGAAATCAAACCATCTTGGAGTGCCTGTAATGTACCAGCACCCGCCTTCTTGACATTTCCAGCAAATCCAGTGACCGTCAATCCATACCCAGAACTCCATTCCTGGTCAGCATAAGAAAGTTCCAAAACCTTTGCCACATCAGCCAAAGTTGGATTAGCCGGAAGTGTAATCACACCAGCCTGTTGAGCAGGAGAAGTTTGAGCAGGAGCAGTTGTGGAAGTTGGAGCCGTTGAAGCTGTTGGAGTTGTAGCTGCTCCCGAGTTGGGCAGATTTACAAGACCAACAGTATCAATCTTGGCGTCCATAGTGATAAACATAGCACCAACAACGGAAGCAACATCAGACCATTCCATACCGAACTTGTCATTAATGGCAAATTCAACACGTTCAGGAAGACCCTTCGTATTATCCTCAATAAATTCCTTCAAACCTTCTACTTCAGACGGAAGGAGTTGTGTCGGGACCATTCTCGTTTTAGTCTTGTCCACTGTCTGGATAAATACGCAAGTTGTGACTGGCATTTTTGCCAGAGACCCCTTAGAAACGCCTGCAGCCTTCGGGTCATTGGTTGAGGCATTCGTAAAAATATTGTCAAACACAGTATCAGCAGTAGTCTTGTTTGTGGCTTCAATTCCAACACCAGCAATCAAAGTATCACTAGAAACCACATGAACCTTGCCTTCATAGACAGTGTTATTTCCAACATCAATCTTAACCGTGAAACCACGATAATTAACCTTGGCAGGATATTTCTTGGCATCAACCAAACCCTTGAAACCAACAGCATTGCCGGTAACATAAGGCTTCATTGTGCTAGATTTGTAATCACGGGTAATCGTAACAGCATAATTGCCACTGAGTACCTTGGAATTTACGATAACATTTTCAATCCAGTTCTTCAAATACGCAGTGTCAATCTTAGCACCACCAGTGAGCGGCACAACAGGAACCGGATTTGGAGGAACCAACTTCTTATTGGAAGTTGCAGGTGCCGGAGTCGCCGCAGGAGTCGGTGTGGCAGTAGCTGTCGGAGCAGG
>Ga0247611_10010791_pt1 | contig 10669 bp, 10 predicted proteins | sample 177DNAGHGhighgp2_FD_192422 | JGI IMG/M metagenome (GOLD analysis project Ga0247611, IMG submission 192422) | Sheep rumen microbial communities from Palmerston North, Manawatu-Wanganui, New Zealand - 1770 DNA GHGhigh gp2 | ecosystem: Host-associated > Mammals > Digestive system > Stomach > Rumen... | reverse complement strand
GATAATATCTTCTTTCAGTATAATTTCCATAATCTTGCGTCCTCCTTAATTACTTCATCATGTCAGTTACATAAGGCAGCAGCGCAATCTGGCGGGCACGCTTCACGGCCTGAGCCACGCGACGCTGGTACTTCAGAGATGTTCCAGTGATGCGGCGGGGCAGAATCTTACCCTGCTCGTTGAGGAACTTCTTCAGGAACTCGGGATCTTTGTAGTCGATGTACTTGATACCGCTCTTCTTGAAACGGCAGTACTTCTTACGCTTCGTGTCGATAGTGGGAGCGTTCAGATAACGGATTTCACTTTGCTCTGCCATAATTAAGCCTCCTCTTTTTTACCAAGTTTGTTACGACGCTTCTCAGCATACTCTACGGCATACTTGTCGAGCTTGACGGTCTGGAAACGGATGACCTTCTCGTCACGACGGAAAGCGGTCTCCAGCACTTTGATCACTTCTGGCTCTGCTTTGAACTCTACGAGGCAGTAGAAACCTGTAGACTTCTTCTGAATAGCATAAGCCATCTTCTTCAATCCCCAGGCCTCTTCATTAATGATCTCTGCACCCTTGTCGGTGAGGACCTTCTTGAATTTTGCGGCCGTTTCCTTCATCTGTTCATCAGACAAAACGGGAGTTAAAATGAAAACGGTTTCGTATTGATTCATACTTCTTAAATAAATAATAATTAATAATGTGCTTCGAAAAGCGGGTGCAAAGGTACTACTTTTTTTGTTTACGGTTTACAGTTTACGGTTTACAGATGATTACTTTTAATATAATTTAATACTTTCCATCGGATTTTATGCGTTTTACGTGCATAAAGGCTCCTAAGACGATGATAATCAAGCCCGTAAGCAGCACCAGGTTGGACGACGTCCATCCCACCACGTAACTGACTGCCAAAAGGAGGGCGCCGATTACAATCAGCGCCACTCCGATATAAGGTTTTATAATAGTCATCTACTGTAAACTGTAAACCGTAAACCGTAAACTGTAAACCTCTCCCCTACTCTTCCTCTGGCGTGATGAGTTTGTAGCCCTTGCCGTGGATGTTGATGATCTCGATCTGCGGATCAGCCTTCAGGTGCTTGCGCAGTTTGGTGATGTAGACATCCATCGAACGGGCATTGAAGTAGTTATCGTCGATCCAGATGGTCTTCAGGGCGAAGTCGCGCTGCAGGATCTCGTTGGAGTGAGAGCAGAGCAGGGCGAGCAGTTCGTTCTCCTTCGTGGTGAGTTTCGTCTGGGTGTCGCCGATAGAGAGCAGTTGCTTCTGGGTGTCGAAGGTGAAACTGCCGATGTGGTAAACTGTCGACTCCTTCGACTTCTTACCCTTGGTACGGCGCATGATAGCCTCGATACGCAGCACAAGTTCTTCCATAGAGAAAGGCTTGGTGATGTAGTCGTCGGCACCGAGTTTGAAGCCTTCGAGGATATCATCCTTCAGGGTCTTGGCGGTGAGGAAGATGATGGGCACATCGGGACTGGCAGCACGGATCTCCTGAGCCAGTGTGAAGCCGTCCTTCTTAGGCATCATCACATCGAGCACGCAGATGTCGAACTTGGTCTTGAGGAAGGCCTTGAAGCCTGCCTCGCCGTCGGCACAGAGTTCTGCCACATAGCCTTTGGCCTGTAAATACTCGCGGAGCAGCATTCCGAGGTTCTCGTCGTCCTCGCAAAGCAAGATTTTCATTTTGTCGTCCATAATTCCTTTTATTTAATTTGTTAATACTATGATGTTTCTTTCAATACCGGCAGTGAGACGGTAAAGGTCGTACCTTTTCCGAATTCGCTCTCACACTTAATCTCACCCTCGTGGAGGTTGATGATTTTCTTCACGTAGGCCAGGCCGAGGCCGAAACCCTTTACGTCGTGGACATTGCCTGTATGGACACGGTAGAATTTCTCGAAGATCTTCTTCACGTTCTCCTTCTTGATACCCTGACCTGTATCGCGGATGCTGAAGCAGAGACGTTCCTTCTCGTTCCAGGTACGGATATAGAGATCGAGCGGTTGGTCTGGCTTACGATACTTCACGGCATTGTCCATGAGGTTGGTGATGGCATTCTGGAAGTGGACCTCATCGACGAAGATAGCCGAGTCGACAGCCTCTATTTCCGTATAGATATGACCACCCGTATGCTCCACTCGCAGCGAGAATGTCGAGGCGATGTTCTCCAGCAACTCGTTGAGGTCGAGTTCCTTCTTCTTGAACGATACACTCTGTTTGTCGAACATCGACATCTGCAGCACCTTCTCCACAAGGAAGCGCAGGCGTTTCGACTCATCATTGACCACACCACCCAGATGTTTCAGCATCGCAGGCGTCTTATTCACAGCATCGTCGTTGAGCATCTGTGCGGCCAGCGAGATACTGCTGATGGGCGTCTTCAGTTCGTGGGTCATATTGTTGATGAAGTCATTCTTGATCTCCGTATAGCGCTTCTGGCGGAAGATGATATAAATGGTGAAGATGAAGGTGATGAGCAGCACAACCGTAAAGACGACGGCTGGGATCATGAACCGCACACTGGAGAAGATGTAGGCACTCATGTTAGGGAAGTGGATCTTCACCACGCCCATCTTCGGCGACGGGTCGTTGTTGAAGAGCGTCTGCTTGTAGGTGTACTCCTCACCTTCCTCGCTGTAGTCAGGACAACGGTAAACTTCACGCCCATCGGCCGTCTCCACACGGAAGTGGTAAGGGATATTGATACCGTTGTTCATCAGTTCTACCTTGATATCACGATCGAGCACTTTGAAATTGATACGCTCTTTCAGAGGCTTGTCGCTGGCAGTATAGAGCATCTTGTAGACCACCTCGTCGAGCAATGCCTTCTGGTAGACATAACGGTTACGCACTATCTCCTGCAACGATTTCGAGGCCTCGGAGATGGAGTTCTTGTCTGTCCGCAGGATCATGGCCTTGGGTACGTTGGCGGGCTTGATGGCGAACGTCTTCAGTTCAAAGGAACTATAGACCGTGCCGTCATCGGCTGCCACAGCGAACTGATGACTCTGACGTACCGTGCCGTCAAGACCGTCGACCGTCACAGAATCCTGTTTGAAGGCTTTCCGCTCCGTCTGTTGAACATCCTTCATGAGGTAGCGCTGCGTCTCGTTCATCTCCAGATTACGGGAAACCTGATAGAGACTGCGATACACAGACTCGTCGAACTGCTCCTTCTTCATCTTCGCCATCTCCTCAATATAGGAGATCTGCAAGATGAGAAGTCCCAGGAATGAGAGTCCCATGATGGTCGCTATGATCCAAATCGTACTTTTCTTCATTGATTTGTCTTATTCTAGGTGCAAAGATAATGGAATTCTTAAAAGGAAACCACGGTTATGTTAATAAATATCACGATATTTCACAATATTAACATAGATTATATGTTATAATTGCACCAATTTAATTATCATCCACTTAAAGATATCTTCCAAGGGGCGTTAAGATGCCTGTTATACCCCCTAAACAGGCATCCCTTACTGTCGTACTAAGCATCCCTTACTATGTTGGAAGGCTCTAAAGGCTGGTATTGTATTCCTAGACAACGGTCAGCATGGGTTGATTAAGTAAGGTGGAAACTTCATCTATTTCAGAAAAGGATGGCAGAGACTCTGCTCCGCCATCCCGTTTTTGGTTATATTTAGAAGTCAGTATTAGTCTTCCTCCTTCATTTCCTCCTCGTGCTGCTTGATCAGTGCCTGCTGGATGTCGTTCGGCACGAGTTCGTAACTCGAGAACTTGGTGGTGAACGATGCACGGCCACCCGTCAGAGACGAGAGGGCAATGGAGTAACTGGCCAACTCCTTGAGAGGAATCTTGGCAGACAGTTTCTGATAGCCAGCCTCAGAGTCCATACCCATGATGATGGCACGACGACCTTGGAGGTCAGACATCACATCACCCATGTAGTCGCCAGGAACGAGCACCTCGAGGTCGTAGATCGGCTCCAGCACCTTCGGGCCGGCCTCCTTGAAGGCTGCAGAGAAGGCGTTACGGGCTGCCAGCATGAACGAGAGTTCGTTGGAGTCAACGGGGTGCATCTTACCATCGTAGACGATGACACGGACGTCACGGGCATAAGAACCTGTCAACGGGCCCTGCTCCATGCGCTCCATGATACCCTTGAGGATAGCAGGCATGAAACGGAGGTCGATAGCACCACCGACGACGCTGTTGATGAAGACGAGTTTTCCGCCCCACTCCAGGTCAATCTCTTCCTTGCCCTTGATGTTCATCTTGAACTCCTGACCGTTGATCTTGAATGATGTGGGATCAGGCATACCCTCGGTATAAGGCTCCAGGATGAGGTGTACCTCACCGAACTGACCAGCACCACCCGACTGCTTCTTATGACGGTAGTCGGCACGGGCCATCTTCGTGATGGTCTCACGATACGGGATCTTCGGCTCGATATATTCAATCTGAATCTTCTCGTTGTTCTCCATACGCCACTTCAGGGTACGCAGATGGAACTCACCCTGTCCGTGGACGATGATCTGACGAAGTTCCTTCGACTGCTCAACCACCCATGTGGGATCCTCCTGACGCATCTTCTGCAGGGCAGCCATCATCTTCTCTGTCTCAGACTCATTCACAGCCTTGATGGCACGAGAGAACTTCGAATTAGGATATTTAATGAAGTCGAACTTGTTCTCACAGTCCTTGCCGTTGAGGGTGTTGCCCGTCTTCACATCCTTCAGTTTCACGGTACAGCCAATGTCGCCGGCACGCAGTTCGTCAACCTGGATACGGTTGGCACCTGCACAAGCATACAGTGTACCAATACGCTCCTTAGAACCACGATCGGCGTTCGTCAGGTCGTCACCACTCTTCACAGTACCACTCATCACCTTGAAGTAACTCACCTCACCGATATGAGGCTCGACACCTGTCTTGAAGAAATAGAGTGATGTGGGAGCAGCCGCGTCGGCAGGCACTTCCTGACCAGCAGCATTCTTGATGACAGGCATCTCGCTGACGAAAGGAACCACATTGCCAAGGAACTCCATCAGACGGCGGACACCCATGTCACGACCGGCGCAGACACAGAACACGGGGAAGATAGAACGGGTGACAAGACCCTTGCGGATACCCTCACGCATCTCATCTTCAGAGAGGTCTTCGGTCTCGAAGAACTTCTCCATCAGCGTATCGTCGCCAGCAGCAGCAGCCTCCACGAGGGCAGCCTTCATCTCCTTGGCCTTATCCAACTGATCAGCAGGGATATCCTCAATGATAGGAGCACCACCCTCGGGCTTCCAAGAGTATTTCTTCATCAGCAGCACGTCGATCACGCTGTTGAAGCCGGCACCTGTAGCGATAGGATACTGCACGGGGACGCAGTTCGGGCCATAGACCTCCTTCAACTGGTTGAGGATCTGGTCGAAGTCGCAGTTGTCGCGATCCAACTGGTTCACCAGGAAGATGACGGGCTTCTTCAGTTTCTCCGTATTGCGGAAAGCGTTCATCGTACCCACCTCAGGACCATACTGACCGTTGATAAGCAGCACGGCCTGGTCGGTGACGTTCAGGGCGGTGATGGCACCTCCCACGAAGTCGTCAGAACCCGGGCAGTCGATGATGTTCAGTTTCTTGTTGTTCCACTCTACATGAAAAACAGTAGAGAACACGCTGTAGCCGTACTCCTGTTCCACAGGGAAGTAGTCGCTCATCGTGTTCTTACCCTCTACGGTGCCGCGGCGCTTGATGATGCCAGCCTCGTAGACCATTGCTTCGGCAAGAGTCGTCTTGCCGCTACCCGCACTGCCAAGCAGGGCGATGTTCTTGATTTCGTTTGTTTGATAGATCTTCATATCATTTAGGTTTTAGATGAATATTCTTGTAAAGCGGGCACTAAGGTAGACATTTTTCAATAAATAGCCAAGAAATTCTTTCAAATATTAAACTAAATTAGTAATTTTGCGCCCAAAATGGTAAGTTTATACATTCATATTCCATTCTGCAGGAGCAGATGCATCTATTGTGGCTTTTATTCGACGACCGCCCTCGACCTACGCCAGAGGTATGTCGACGCCCTTTGCCGGGAGATGGAGATCAGAGGTGAGAAGTTAGAGGTGAGAGGTGAGAGAATAGATATAGAAACGGTATATATCGGTGGTGGCACGCCATCACAACTGACCATCCCACAACTCCGCCAACTCTTTATATATATTAATAAGGTATATGCTCACCCTTTAGACACATCTCTTTCCTCTCATCTCTTACCTCTCACCACAGAAGTGACCATCGAGGTCAATCCGGACGATGTAACCGTTGAGTTTGCCGCGATGTTATCACAACTGCCCATCAACCGTGTTTCGATGGGCATTCAGACCTTCAATGACCAGCGTCTGCAGTTCCTCCGCCGCCGACACACCGCCCGTCAGGCCATCGAGGCTGTCAACAGACTGCGCTCTGCCGGCATACGAAATCTCAGCATCGACCTGATGTACGGCTTTCCTGGTGAGAGCCTGTCAGACTGGGAATCAGACATCGATACAGCCATTTCCCTCAATGTAGAGCATATCTCTGCCTACTGTCTGATGATCGAGGAAGGGACGCCGCTCCATCAGTTGTATCGGAGGTACGGAGGTACGGAGGTACGGGAGTACGAGAATAGTCCAAACGCAGGTAGTAATCTCGCGCCACCGAACCCACGTACCCCCGCACCACCGACTGAAGAAACCGAGCGCCAGATGTACTATACCCTTATTGACCGTCTGACGGCTGCTGGCTACGAACATTATGAGATCTCGAATTTTGCCAAGAAGGGCTTCCGTTCACGGCATAACTCCAATTACTGGAACGGCACCCCCTATATCGGTTTGGGGGCGGCAGCCCATTCCTACGACATCAGAAGCCGCTCGTGGAACGTGGCCGACATCAATGCTTATATGGAGGGTATCGAACACGGTGAGCGACTGTTCGAGGAAGAACTCCTTGACGACGACACCCGCTACAACGATACCGTCACCGTCGGCCTGCGAACTTGCGAGGGTATCAATCTTGATACGCTCTCAAAAGCACACAGGGATTACTGCATGAAAAATGCCCGTCGCTACTTGGACGACGGGCTGTTGGAATTGGTAACAACCACTAATAGCAGTCATACCTCTCTCCCCTCACCTATCACCTCTCACCTCAAACTATCCCGCCGCGGACTCTTCGTCAGCGACATGGTGATGAGCGATCTCATGAAGGTCTAAATCTCCTCGTTAGCCTCTGCCGACTCCTCCACAGCCTCCTCGGCCATGTCAAGCGAATCGACAACATTCGAGTCTACCACCTCTTCAGCAAAGCCTGTCTCGTGGTAGTTCGTAGGCACTGCCCCATAGCAGGCCATGAAGATGAAGGGCGTCGCTCCGAAGCCGAGCCACACCAGTCCCTTCGTGGAGACCCAGCGTACAATCTGATTCAATCTCTTTTTCATATAGCATGTATTAAAACTTACCTTCCCAATAGATAGCGCTCTGCAAGGATGGCAGCCTGACAGCCACTGCCAGCGGCCACCACGGCCTGACGGAACACAGGATCGGCACAGTCGCCAGCCACGAACACACCAGGGATCTTGGTCTCAGGCGTGCCATTGATCTTCTTGAAATAGCCCACCTCGTCTGTCTCCAGCCAGTCGCGGAAGATCTTAGTATTAGGTGTATGGCCGATAGCCAGGAAGAAGCCGTCGATGGCGATGTCCACCAGTTCCTCGTCGGGTTCGCCCTTGCGTTTCACCAGGTGGGCACCTTCCACACCGTTCTCTCCAAAGAGGCCCAGCGTGTTATGTTCGAAGAGTATCTCGATGTTCTCACGCTCCATCACCCGCTGCTGCATCACCTGAGAGGCACGGAGGTAGGGTTTCCTGACAATCATATACACCTTCTTGGCCAGGCCAGAGAGATAGAGGGCATCCTCACAGGCCGTATCACCACCACCGACAACGGCCACCGTCTTCTTGCGATAGAAGAAGCCGTCGCAGGTTGCACAGGCCGAGACACCCTGACCATTGTACTTGCGTTCATCGTCGAGGCCGAGGTATTTGGCAGAAGAGCCAGTGGCTATGATGACCGTATCAGCAGCAATCTCCTTGCCGTCATCAGCCGTACAGATGTAAGGCGCCTTCGAGAAGTCCACCTTCACGATCTCACCGTCACGGATGTCGGCCCCGAAGCGCTCGGCCTGTTCGCGGATCTCCATCATCATCTGGTTGGCATCCACCCCCTGGGGATAGCCGGGGAAGTTCTCGACCTCTGTGGTCTGCGTGAGTTGACCGCCTGGCTGCAACCCACAGTATTCAATCGGACTGAGGTTCGCACGTCCGGCATAGATGGCAGCCGTATAGCCAGCAGGCCCGCTGCCGATAATCAAGCATTTTGTCTGTTCCATATCTTCTTCTATTTACTGTTTACCAATGATTATGCCAGTTTGGCTCCGTTCCTATGCTCCAGTTTGCTTTAGCCGCTGCAAATATAAGCATTTATTTCCATACAGGCAAACATTTTATCGAAAATATGATAATCATAAACATGATAATCATAAATTCGGTAATCTCTATCAAAACTTTCCACATCACCCATCAATGATTAGTGAATGATTAAGATTATAACATATAAATAAGGTTCGCATGCGCGCATAAAGAAAGTTTTCGGGATTTTTCTTGTTTGTTTCTATTATTTGTCGTATCTTTGCACAACTAAAATGAAATAAGTATGAAGAAGTTGCTATTAACTATGATGTCACTCACGGTAACCCTTTCTATGAATGCAGATAGTAGTAGTGGGGTGAATTTTGAGGATGAATTATTCCAATATAGTGAGAACTATTTTGGTGATTTTGCCTTTGGGAATGGACTTTTTGTTTCTGCCAAAGATAAAGAAAAGATCAGTGGGGATATTGTGATTCCTGATTCTGTTATTCATGGGGGAATCAAGAAACCTGTAATAGCAATTAATTCTGAGGGATTCTGTAATACCAACATAACGTCGGTTGTAATACCCAATACCGTTCTGCAAATAGGAGGGCGTGCATTTGCCGATTGTCCTAAATTAGAAAAAATAGTATTGCCTTCCCGAGTATACAGAATTGGCGATGCAGCCTTTATTCGCAGTACAAATTTAAAAACGATAGAAAGTCATATGTATTTTCCCTCCCCGATTGTAGAAACTCAATGGATGAAAGAAAATGGCATCATTGCAACGGTTCTCATTCCTAAAGGATCTATGTCTTTTTACCAAAGTGAAGAAGAATGGGCAAAGATGGGGAAACTGGTAGAAAGTGATAAGATAGAAATTGATAAAACTTTATTTTCATACGAATTGCGTGAGAACAACAGCGTCGCTGTTTATCCTTATTCCTGGAACATTCGAGGTGATATTGAAATCCCGTCGAGTATTGTGATAGATGGTCAAAAATACACAGTATCGTGGATGGAATTTTTTGACAACTGTAGGCGTATAACTAATGTCAAAATTCCTAATACAGTCAGAAACCTATGTAGTTTCAATAACTGTGAAAGACTACAGGCACTGAACGTTCCTGCAAATACAGGTATGACATATGGGGTATATGAACCTAAAGTATATGGATGCAATGAACTTAAGACAATTACCGTAGAAGATGACAATGAATACTTCAAGGCGGTTGATGGCGTGCTTATGTCCAAAAATGGAGAAGTAATATGCGGCTATCCCAGTGGACGAGAAGATAAAGAATATTCTATTCCTGAAGGAGTAAAAAGCATGGTCTCACAATTATTTCGCGAGAACGACAAATTAGAGAAAGTAGTTCTTCCTTCGACTATAACAGAAATATCATATTATTGTTTTAACAATGCAAAGGCTATAAAAACAGTGGAAATAAAAGGACCTGTTACTTCTATTGCTTCGCGAGCATTCTATGGCAGCAGTCTTGAAACTATCACGATTCCAGAAACTGTAGAAACAATTGGAGAGTATGCTTTTGAATGCAATTACTTAAAATCAGTTACTTCAAAAAGTTACTCTCCTGCGGAAATCTCTCCAGACATCTTCAGTAGTTATGTCTATGAGAATGCCGTATTGTATGTCCCTTCAGAAAGAGCCTCATACTACAAAGAGGCTTCCGGATGGCAGCAATTTACAAATATGGTGGAGATAGATATGCCTGATATCGTTAAGAGTGATAATCCATTTGATAATATAAAAGAGAATCAGATGGTTATTGGCTATTATACCTCAAGTTCACTCAAGGATTATATAGACTATGACAAAACGCCATATTTTTATTTGTATTATCCCATAGATTATTCCCCTACTGGAAAATACAAGATGTGCATCAAATTTACAAAGGCCCAACTCTCTTCCTACGTGGGCAATTCTATCACAAGCATGCGTTTTGCTATTAGCAATACAAGATTTTTATCAGATGTCAGGTTTTGGATAGGAAGTAGCAGAGAAAAAGAGGATTTGTATCAGCAGGAGGTCGCAACCATTAAAAGCGGGTGGAATACTGTAGAATTGGCTAATCCTTTCTTGTTGGAAAATGATGTTGACAGTATTTTCATTGGTATAGTTACTATGTTTGCAGACGCTAACGAGCATAATAGACATATAAGACACCACTCTCAGGGGCTGCGAGCCCCCTGCCGTGAGGCACCCCCTCGGTGTTTTTCATAGTTTTTTGCAAAAAAA
>Ga0247611_10010789_pt1 | contig 10670 bp, 6 predicted proteins | sample 177DNAGHGhighgp2_FD_192422 | JGI IMG/M metagenome (GOLD analysis project Ga0247611, IMG submission 192422) | Sheep rumen microbial communities from Palmerston North, Manawatu-Wanganui, New Zealand - 1770 DNA GHGhigh gp2 | ecosystem: Host-associated > Mammals > Digestive system > Stomach > Rumen ... | reverse complement strand
TGGGCGATGAGGACCACCTGGGCGACATGGACTTCAAGGTGACGGGTACCGTCGACGGTATCACCGCCACCCAGATGGACATCAAGTGCGACGGTCTGCCCTACGAGATCCTGGAGCAGGCATTGCGCCAGGCTCGTGACGGCCGCCTCCACATCCTCAACCTCATCAACGAGGCCATTCCCGCTCCCCGTGAGGACTACAAGCCTCATGTGCCCCGCATCGTTACCATGGTCATCGACAAGGAATTCATCGGTGCCGTTATCGGCAAGGGTGGCGAGGTTATCCAGGGCTTGCAGGAAGAGACTGGCACCACCATCAGCATCGAGGAGGTTGACGGCAAGGGAATCGTCGAGATTGCTGCTGCCAACAAGGAGAGCATCGACGCTGCCGTCGAGCGCATCAAGGCCATCACCGCAGTCCCCGAGGAGGGTCAGATCTACACCGGCAAGGTGGTCAGCATCCTCGAGTTTGGTGCCTTTGTTGAGTTCATGGCCGGACGCGATGGTCTGCTGCACATCAGCGAGATCAGCTGGGACCGCCTCGAGAACATGGAGGCCAGTGGTCTGCACGAGGGCGACGAGGTTACCGTCAAGCTCATCGAGATTGACAAGAAGACCGGCAAGTTCCGCCTGTCGATGCGTGCCCTGCAAGACAAGCCTGAGGGCTATGACGAGCGTCGTCAGGGTGGCAATGGCCGTGGTCCCCGTGGCAACGGTGGCAATGGCGGTGGCAACCGTGGTCCCCGTCAGGGTGGCAACGGTGGCGGTCGCCCCATGGGCGGTGGCAACCGTCAGGGTGGCAATCGCGGTCCTCGCCGTCCCCGTCGTGACGACCGTCGTGACGACGAGTAATCCCCGCGTCAACACATCTTTTTTAAATAATATTGCAAGCGCCGAGGCTCTCACACGCCCCGGCGCTTGTTGTCATCTTAAAAGTTAATTTATTTATTGAGATATATGTTTTTTTCTTGCATAATGATGGTGTTTCAAGACAAAATGTGTAATTTTGCAGTGAAAATAAACACATCATTCTTATGAAACACATTTTACTCTTAATCATTCTTGCAACTATAGGGTTGATGTCGGGTTGCAGCGACAAGGCTGTCACCCTTGAGCAGATTCCTGAAACCATCAATGTGTTTATCAAGCAGACGTTTCCCGACCAGTCCATCATCCATGCCGAGAGGGAATTGTCCATCGCGGGCTACGAGTACAGCATTGTGCTTGCCAATGGCGTCAAGATCGAGTTTGATGGCCATGACGAGTGGGACAAGGTTGAAAGCTCGACATTGCCCGTTCCTGATGTCTTGATACCCACAGCCATCGCCAGCCAGGTGCGCGCTCATTATCCTGGCACCCCGATCATCAAGATTGACAAGGCTGAGGGTGACCTGTGTGAAGTGGAACTGGCGGGAGGCCTTGATTTGAAATTTGACAGGCAAGGAAGACTTGTGAAAACCGACGATTGATTCAGCAGCGGTCAAGAGTTCATGAGGCTGTATCACGCTCACGCTCATCCCCGCATCTTATCGGATGTAACGAGGTCGTAGCGACTCTCCGATTAATCCCAAACGGTTTTTAACTTGTAGATGTACTCCGACAGCAGGCGCACCGTGTTGAGCTGACCCACCAGGTAGAGCCGATGGTAGGACAGTTCCACGCCATAGCGGCGTTTCACCTCGGCCTGCAGCTCTTTCAACTGATAGTCCTTAAAACCTATCTTGCGAGAAAAATCACTGTCGATCGAGAAATTGACCCCTCTGGTATGGACATCGGCATCAGCCAGTTGGACGCAATACTGCATCAGGGCCATCTGGATGGTGTCTAGCCCGGTGATATGAGTGACCACAACAACCCGTTGCTGGGGGCGTGGCACGCCATAGTATGTTGCATGTGGTACTCCATAACGGGTGGCATTTGGGCGTTGTGCTGGGCGTTGTGGGCGTTGTGGGCTGGCCCCATTGCCTGACTGCATGGCATACAGTTCGTCAAAACTATAGGCGTTGTCACCGATGGCTACCACCTGGGCCGCAGTGACCTCACCCTGAATGGGCATGCCAGCGGGTGCGGCTGCGAGGATGCCTGGCGTGAGCCCGGCAGCAACCAGGGCACTCACCGCGGTGAGTGTCTTTTTCCCCTTATTTTTGTTCTTCATCATGTTGTTTAGATTTGAGTTCTATATTGATTAGACTTGAATTCCTGTTTAAAGTTTAATATTCTTTAATTGATTGTAGTGGCAAGTTGTCATCAAGTCGCCATGCTCATCACGCAAGTGCATGCCGTCGCCCTGACAGTACCTGAATACTTCACAATCCTGGCACGTGCCTCGTTTCATCCACTCGCGGTTGCGCATTGGCTCAAAGCGGTTCTCCCACACATCCCAAAAACTGTCGCGATAGATGTTGCCCTGACTATAGTCGCTGCGAATGCTCAGGCAACCCGAGATGTCTCCATTGGCACGCACGCTGGCCACCGTGAGGCCCGCCTGGCAAAAGAAGAAATAGTCGCGCACAAGACCCTCGTAGGCTCCCAAGAATCCGTCGCAGGCATAGCTGATGTTGATCTTACCCTCGATGCGTGTAGTGACGATAAAGTTGAGTAACTCGCGGAACTGTCCATCGTTGAGTAGCAAGCTCGGGTCGAGGGCTGCACGTCCCATCGGGTCGATGGTGAAACAACGCCAGTGGGTGACACCGGCCTCGATGAGCAGCTGCTTGATCTCGGGCAACTGATGCAGATTGCGCCCGTTTACACAGGTAATCACATCCCAGGTGAGGTTGGGGATGATCTGTACTGCCTCTATTGCACGCAGGGCGGCGTCAAAGCTGTGAGGTGAGTTGCGGAGCCAGTTGTGCGCATCACGCATGCCATCCACGTCGATCGATAATGAGGTGATGCCAGCTTGAGCCATCTCGCGGGCAACGGAACGGTCCAGAATCAAGCCATTGGTGACCAGTCCCCACATGAAGCCGCGTTCGCTGATGGCGCGGCCGCAGTCCATCAGGTCGCGACGAACCAGCGGTTCACCACCCACGGTTTCCACCATCACCTGCGAGGGGTCGCAATGGGCCGCCACCTCGTCCAGCACTGGCAGGAAGTCGGCCAGCGGCATGTCTGGCACCTGTGATTCCTTGAGGCAGTCACTGCCGCAATGTCGGCACGACATGTTGCAGCGCAAGGTGCATTCCCAGAATAGGTCTTGCAGGGGGTGTTCTCGCTTGAGCTGCTCGACGTAGTCGTGAGTTATTTCCAATTGTTGCTGTTGTCGCTCATTCATGATTTACAAGATTTGGATTGTGATTGGTATGCCTGTTGGCTGAAATGAAAAGAACGTGTATGCTCGCGTTAGTCATTGATTTCTAGCTTCCTGTGAGTGGAAAGTTAATGATTCAGACTGTTGCTGTGGTAACTTGAGTGCAAATATCGTCATAAATCGTGATATGTGCAAGATTATTTTACAAATCATCGGCACGTCGTGACCATTCAGCTCATTAGCGTCTGTAATGAACTGTCGTGAATGGCCAGTGTTGGGTTAGTCACTTTGTCGCCGGGAGTGTTGCGGCTTGAGTCGGCGGTAGGAATAGATGCCCAGTAGGGGAACAGCGGTGCCCACGACGGTATAGAGCACCCAGAAGAGGTCACTCGTGGAGTTCTCGTGGATGACCATGTGGCAACCCACCTGGCCCCAGTCCAGACCGTAGTACCAGATCTTGAGAGCCGACACCAGCTTGAACGAGATGATGTGGAACACATAGATGTAAAGCGTGTTGTTGCCGCAATACACCATGAAACGTTTCACCATCCCGTCATGGCGGTCGAGCCATGAGGCCACGTGATGCACCATGAGGAACCCGATGGTGCCCGTGAAGGGTAGGGTGGCGACCGTGCGCAATTCAACCCTCAAGGCCATGCCCTGCCAGCCCAGGTAGGCCCCAACAACCAGTATGGCCGCATAGAGCATCGTCAGGGCCCAGTGCTCGGGGATACGCTTCTCGTGACGGCGATACAGCACGCCCAGGCTGAAAAACAACACACCCCAGCACTCGCGTATGCCGCCCTGTACGATGGTGACAATCTGCAGGTGGTTGGCCACCTTGAACCAGGCGAAGCCCACTGCCAGCACGGCAATCACTGCGGGCACGGTGTCGTGGTTGAGCCACCGGTGACGGTTGTGCAGCAGCAGGTACAGCACCAGGAACAGGATGCTCGACACCAGCAGTGCCCTGAAGAACCAGAAGGCACCCGCCAGAAACTCGTCATAGCCAGCCATCGAGAAGATGATGTGTACCAGCCGTTGGCACAGCTGGTGCCATGTGTAAGGGTGAGTCACACCGCCTGCCCAGTTGCCATATTGCTCGTTCATCAACCCGATCTTGAAGAACAGGTTGTGAAGCACAAGGAAGAACACGCTCCACTTGACAAACGGCACATACAAGCCCTTGAAACGCTTCTTGCAGAAGGTCCATGGATCCTGGAGGTACTTCTTGTCAAAGAAGTAGCCCGCAGCAATAAAGAATACGGGCATGTGAAACAGGTAGATGAACGTCACCAGCAGGGTGGGACCCTCGGCATGCCCGGCACACATCAGGATGATTGCAATGGCCTTGCAGATGGCCAGATTGGTATTGCGCTTGGGGATGTACTGCATATTCATGGAGCGGTAGTTAAGTCTTGCGGTTATCGAACGGCAAATGTAGCGATTATTATCGAAAAATCATCCATTTTGGCGACAGTTTACGGGAAAACCAGTATATTTGCACTGAATTTTGCCCTTTCACAATGAAAGTATAGAATCGTCAAGATGAAGAAATCAATCACACTACTGATAACCTGTGTCCTCCTCTCGTGTGCAAGCTCGCTCATGCTGGCACAGCAACCACTGTACCTGCAAGACAATTATTACCAGAAACGCATGGTCAAGGTGTTCAAGTCACTCAAGGAGCACAAGCTCGACAAGGCGGCTAAGTATTGGGAGGACATCAAGAACAAGTCGGTCAAGGATAAGGATATTGAACCCAACGTCGAAATCAGCAAGCAGCTGTTTCCGTTGTGGCAATTGTCCGAGTGCATGATGATGAACATCAGGGACGGGCGCGGCAAGTCAACGCAGTGCCTCCCCTATGACCCATGGGCTGCCTACAAGCTGTTGCGCACGCTCTATCGCGATTCCTATGAGATTGCCAGTTGCGACCTCTTCTTTGCCGACGAACGTGGACTCAAACTGACTGTCGATGATGTCAAGAGCGACATTGAGCGCAATCTGATGGACACGGTGCGCAAGACCAGGACCGAGGCCATCTACGATGAATTGATCGAAATTCTGTTTGACTGCCAGTACGCATCGACCCTCAAGGATGAGCGTGAACAGGTGGCCTATGAGTCGATCAAGAACCTCTCCGATCTGGACAAGTGCCAGGCCTATCTGGACAAGTACAATGATTATAATCAGTCTCACTTCTTGACCATCGAGTGGCGTCGTGACAGTCTGGCCTATGAGCGAGTGGACTCCACATCGGCGGCCTGCCTGCGCTACATGGAGCTGTATCCCAGGTCACGCTTCTACTCCGATGTCGAGCAACGGCTTCATCATTGCGCCTTCAACGAGATGGACACCACGGTTGCGGCCTGCAAGCAATATCAGGACAAGTACCCCGGTTCTCGCTTTATCCGCCAGGTCAAGGCCATGGAGCAGGAATATGCCTTCAGGGACGCCAAGCTCAAGAACACGGTGGGTGCCTATGATGACTTCATCAACAATTATCCCGAGTCCGATGCCGCCCCCGAAGCCGCCGAGCTCATGCAGCAAGTGTTTGACCAGCGATATTTCAACAGCCGTGTGGCTCGTGCCGACTTGTACGCCTATTACCACGCGGTCAACAAGATTGAGTCCCTCAACGACAGGGCTGTCAAGGCCCTCTTTGAGAATCTGTTGCTCATGCCCACATCCACCTTGATGAACAACTGTGATGGCCTCATGGGCGAGGTGAGCGTGACCACCAGTTCAATGAGCAGTGAGAATCAGGAAGAGTATGTCTTCAACCAGCAGGGCTTGCTCATCAGGCATGCCAACCGGGCGACAGGACAGAGCGAAGATTACACCTATGATTTCGACCCTTCATTTGGATTCAAATTGATCTATAAGACTGATGCTCACGGCAGGAATGTGAATTATACCACCAAGTGGAACGATGATGGCTCTCTTGCCGAGATCAAGGGCAGTGACGGGTCACGCATCGAGTATCTCGACAGTGAGGAGTGCTTCAAGAAAATCCTGCATTACAAGGGCAACAGCCTGGTCAAGACTGACTGCTTTGACTCCAATTACCGCCTCGTGAAATCAATCCTGCCAGGCAATCAAACGGTGGAATACTGGTACAACCCCCAGGGCGACGTGAGCGCGATGAACAAGATGCACGGCGACAATATTGTGGAAGAAAGCACATTTGAGTATGACTATGAGGAGAATGCCGAGACTGGTCGTCACTGGGTGTCCAAGTCGCAATACAACGAGAACAACAAGCTGGTATTGACCAGGGTGCGACACTTCTATCAGACGACCAACCGCTTGCAGGCCGATGTGCGGCAGCGCTATGAAATCGACTGGAACTTTGAGAACGAGCCGGTTGCTGTCCGTGATAAGGGCCTTGCTCGCTGATCACTTCACGAGGGAATAAATAAACTAAATCAATCCAGGCTTGTGTCGGCATCATGCCCATGCAAGCCTGGATTGATTGAAGTGTGTTCAGGAAGGTGGATTTACCACATGCTGTTCAACAGGTAATCGATGAGTGCAGTAGTGTCGGCAATTCCCACATTACCGTCCTTGTCACAGTCGGCATTGGCCAGGCTGATTCCTGTGGCATCAGCATTGAGCAGGTAATCAATCAAGGTCGTCACGTCGGCAATATCGATTGTGCCGTCCATGTTCACATCGCCACGCATGACGTCTTGCTGCTCGGTCCACTTCTCGACGATGAGTTTGCCACCCGTCAGGTACAGCGTCAGGTTGTACTTGCCTGTTGCGATCTTGAATGCATTGGATCCGGCAATCACGCTCAACTCGGTGCCCAGGCGAGCCTCATTGATGAGGAAATTGTTGCTGGTGGCACCCATGCGGTCATTAGCAATGGCATCCCAGTCGGTAGCCGACGAGGCTAGGGCGGTGCTGAAGCTGAAGAAGCTGTAGCCGCCATAGGGGTCAACAAAGTCGATGGTGGCAGTATATTTCTCACCGTTGGTGGTTGTCATCTCAATGCCGTTGTTGGGAGCCCAACCAGTGGCGTTGATGTTACCTAGCACATAGACCTTCTCATAGCTGGATGCACCTGCGCCGGCATACTTCTCGGTCACGTCGATATAGGTATCGGCAGCTGCGTAGCCATAGGTGCTCAGTTCATTGTTGGGATAGATGAAATAGGCATCACGCGACACCTGGATGGTAGAGGTTTGATTCTCAAAGCCCCCTTCACCGTTATTGAAGATGATATTTACCTGGTCGGCATCAACGTGCAGAAGGTACCACTCAATGTCGTTGATGGTCACCTTGTCAAGGCTGCTGATGGCCTTGCCGGGCCAGCTGCTGCCCGTTACACTGCCCTGACTGGTCCATGCCCAGATGTGGGCGTTGCTCGATGCGCTTTTCACATACACATTGGTGCCCGTAGAGGCAACACTGGTGATGGTATAAACATAGCTCTCGATGTTCTCGACTTGATCGCCGTTCAACACGCCCACCTTGAGTGTGGTGCTCTCGTTGAACGTGAGCTGCACTGAACGACTGATGGCGGAACTCGTGGTGATGGGATCACTGCCGTCGGTGGTATAGACGAGCGTGGTGCCGCTCTTGCTGGGTTCCACCGTCAAGCTCACGCTACCCACGTAGTTGCCCGCTGGCTCGCTGACAACAGGATGACCCAGGATGCTACCGTCCTTGCCCACATGGCGCCAGTCGATACCGTAGGTGATGTACAACGCATAGCCATCGCCTTGCTGTACAAGTTCATAACCGTAAGGGCAGCCATTGCTGGTGGCACCTCCCAGCTGCAGGTACAGGTTACCGCGGGTGCCTTGTGTTTCCAGAATGTAGCCGCCGTTGTTCTCGCCCTGTGACAGGATGGCACTCTGGTTGTGGACGCCAGCGGCTCGGCGAGCCTTGATGCAGTTGTTGATCTCGTCGGTATAGACCAGATAATGCTTATAGAAAACGCATGGCGTGCCAGGCATGGTCAGTATGAAGGCATTGGCTGGCATGATGTTGGTCTTCAGGCAGTCATAGTTGGTGTTTTGACCCGTGTCGTGATTATCGACAAAGGTCACTGAGTAACGCTGGTAGTTGGGGTCAGCTGCCAGACCCTTATCATTCAGGGCACTCCAGTTGCCGCTGGAGAAGGCACTCTGCATCGGGTACTTCAAAGCGAAATCAAACACGGCACTCTGGATGCGGCCGTCCTGCTTGGTCTCGTTGAGCCACCAGCGCAGCGTCTCGGCATTGCCGTCCCAGTACTCGGCTACCGAGAAGGCTGGCTCGCTGGCCTTGTTATACAGACCCACATAGTAGCCCGCATAGCCCTTGCACATGTCATAGCGGAAACCGTCATAGCCCAGCTCCTTCATCAGGTATTGTTGGTAGGTCTTGACATTCTTCTGAACGTTGGCCCTGGTGTGATCCAGGTCACGGCTGCCGTCAAAGTCCTCGCCCTCGTCGTTGGCTCCAGTGGCGGCATATCCCGAGGCCACGCATTCATCGGTCTTGCAGATGTCGGCCACCGTCCATGTCATGCTATACTGTTCGCCAGTCACGGGGCCTGTCACGCTCTCGTTGGCTAGATCCACCCAGCCGCTCTTGCCGCTCTTGTGGTTGATGACCATGTCCATGAGCACGCTGGTGTTGTGCTTGTGGAAGGTGTCGATCATCTCACGCAGTTGTGACTCGGTGCCGAAGCAGGTGTTGTGTTTCAACCAGTAAACCGGCATGTACCCCATGCTCTGGGCAACGCCGTTGGCGTCAATGCTGCCCGAGTTGGGAACCCACACGACGTCAAAGTACTGGCCCAGGTCCTGAGCCTCATCGGTAAGTCTTGTCCATCGAGTGGCCTGGTAGCTGTCCCAATAGAAACCTTGCAGCATCACGCCACCATACATTGCGGGCCAGCCCTTGCCGGCAGTGGGCGTGCCACCGCTCTCGCGGGTGATGACGCATGTGCGGTTGCCCAGGTTCACCGTGATGGTATAGGTGCCAGCTGGGATGCGGAAAGCCACATCCACATTCACGCCATAGTCATTCAACTGGATGGTGTTGCCCAGCATCGAGGATGTCACCCAGAAGTTGGTGCCCTCGTCGGCAACGGGCGACAGACGGTAACTTGCGATGCTGGACCAGTCGTCGCTGGATGTTGACAGCTTGGTAGTGAATGAAAAGTAGCTCACGTTGGCGTCCTCCTCACTGTTCTCACCGTTAAAAGTCACGGTACCGCTGTACATGTTATTGCCGTCGCTGGTTAAGGGAACGCCCACGTTGGATGCCCACCCATTGCCGTTGCATTCGCCCAGAATGTACAGCTCACCAGTGGATGGAACAACAGGGGTATTGTTACTGGTAATCTTGAAACGATGGTTAGTCTCGTCAAAGGTGAACACATAGTCTGAACCGTTGCCCTCAATGTAGTAGGCACCATGGTCACCTGTCTTTTGTGTTGTGGTCCAGCTACCATCGGTATTAACAGCAAGGTCTCCGCTCGACGGACCATAGCGGTGATTGCTGTTAAATGTGGCCCAGGTTGTTGGAAGCCCGTCGGCAAACACAAAGTACACCGTGCCGTTGATGGCAGCTGTGTAACTGTAGCTGCCGTCGCCGTTGTCGTTCATCGCGACACCGTTAGCGAGAACCCAGTTGCCCAACGGGTTGTCGCCCAAGATATACATTGCGGCACTGGCTTGCATGGTCGCAAGTGCCGCTACAAGTGTGAGAAATAGTGTAAGCGTCTTTTTCATATTGATGAATTTTTAGAGTTATAATAGATGATTTTGGTTAATCCGATGGCTGGGCTGTTTGTTCGCTTGCGCCCTGTAACTTTATCGCGTTTCAAAGTTAATGATTATTATCAATTTCTCGTTTCAGTATCCTGATATTAGACCTTAAAAATTCATGCAAACGATTGCATGTAGCTATGGCAAACGACGTCATCTGATGCCGCAGATAACCGCTTGAACAATATTAGCAACGATTCAGTAAATGTGTCTCCCTAAAAAAGCCATTGCAGTAGCTGTTGTGGATCAGCTTACCAGTACCATGAAAGTCAGGGGCAATGGGAAAGGGAGAGATGAAAAAATATGGAGGAGTTTACATGCCCCACACGGTGATGGTGCGGCCCTGGTAGTCGCGCTGCTCGTGCCAGATGCGCTCGTCCCACGTCTTGTCGCCCTTGCGGTCAAAGATGATGAAGTGCCCCTCGTCCACCGAACCCACAAGGTCCATGTAGTCCGAGGTCTGCATCAAGCCCTTCTCGATGGTCTTCTCCAGGTCGCCGCGCAGGATTTTCAGCTCCAGCACCACGCGCTGGATGGGGCCGCCGTAGCCGTCGGTCAGGGGCTTGCGGATGAGCAGGTCGGTGCGGCGGCGCCCCAGGCCGTACTCGCGGTCGATGTACCCGCCACCGTTGACCACGCGCTGCA
>Ga0247611_10010788_pt1 | contig 10671 bp, 12 predicted proteins | sample 177DNAGHGhighgp2_FD_192422 | JGI IMG/M metagenome (GOLD analysis project Ga0247611, IMG submission 192422) | Sheep rumen microbial communities from Palmerston North, Manawatu-Wanganui, New Zealand - 1770 DNA GHGhigh gp2 | ecosystem: Host-associated > Mammals > Digestive system > Stomach > Rumen... | reverse complement strand
TAACTGTTAAGTTATGTAAATTTTACCTGTAAAAAGTAAAGTTTTAAATCTTTACGCTCGTTATTTACTATGTAAAACAAAGGACATGGTATGGGCAATTTTAATGAAATACAAAGCGGAATGCCTGATTTAGGTAAAACGTATTGGCAGGATTTAAAGCAACAGGATAATGCCGACAATTCTGTTTCGGATATTGTAAATATGAATTGCCGTTCTATATTTAAACCCGATGATTTACATAAAAATATTAAAACTAACAAATCAATTTTTGAAAATTAGATAATTCTTCTTTTTCTTAACTATATATTTATACTAAAGGCTGAATTCAATTCAGCCTTTTTATTATAAAATAATTCTTTTACCGCTGTTTTTGTTGAAGATATAAATATCATTCGGATTAATTGAAAGATTTATATCTTTTCCTATGGTTTCTTCCGCTGCAAGTTTTGCCGAACATTTAGCGGTTCCTATATTAAAATATACAATCTTTTCTGAACCAAGCATCTCTGTAATATCTACAGTTGCTGATAACTTAATGTCACCGCCTGTAATCATTTTTTCCGGTCTTATTCCGACCGTGCAGCCTTTATATTTATCGGATAACAACTCTCCATCAATGAAATTCATTTGAGGAGAACCTACAAATCCTGCTACAAAAAGATTTTGCGGGTTATTATATATTTCTTCAGGAGTATCAACCTGCTGAATATGTCCTTTGTCCAAAACAACAATTCGGTCCCCCATAGTTAAGGCTTCTGTTTGATCATGAGTTACATATATAAAAGTTGTCTGTAATTTTTCATGCAATTTTTTTATTTCAGAACGCATTTGAACACGAAGTTTTGCATCCAAATTTGAAAGTGGTTCATCCATCAAAAATACTTTAGGATTTCTGACAATTGCTCTGCCAAGAGCTACACGTTGTCTTTGTCCTCCGGACAATTGTTTAGGACGTCTGTCAAGATATTCCGTTAAATCAAGAATTTCAGCGGCTTCCTGTACTTTTTTTTCAATTGTTTCTTTGTCAATTTTTCTCATTTTCAGACCGAAAGCAATATTTTCTCTGACTGTCATGTGCGGATACAATGCATAGCTTTGAAAAACAAAAGCTATATCTCTGTCTTTTGGGTGAACATTGTTTACTTTTTTATCTCCGATATATATTTCTCCGTCTGAAATTTCTTCCAAACCTGCAATCATCCTTAAAATAGTAGATTTACCGCAACCGGAAGCCCCGACAAGAACCATAAATTCTTTGTCTTTAATTTCTAAATCTACACCATCAATAACCGTTTTTTTATCGTATATCTTTTTTACGTTTTTAAGTATAACGTTACTCATCTTGTGGAATTGCTCCGTTTTCTATAGGTATAACTATACTGAAAATAGTACCTTTCATAACTTCTGTTTGCAGCCATATTGCACCATTTAAAGCTCTAACCAGTTCTTTTGCACTTCCAAGAGAAATAGAACGAACTAAATTTTTCTTATTTGTTTTATCAAGCTGTGTGTATGGTTCAAAAATACCTTCGACATCATTTTCCTGCAATCCGATACCGTTATCACTTATACGAATTAAAAGGTATGAAGTTTCTGTGGCACTCTTGATTGGTGCTATGCCCATTTCTACTACATCTTCCAGTGTAGGATTGAATAATTCAACGGATATATTACCAATTTCAGTCAATTTAATAGATATTTCCAAAATGTTTTGCAAAACTATTTTAAGTGCGTTTTCATCGCTATATACTGATTTGCTTGCAATATTTTCAAAATTAGTTGTTACATTAAGTTTTTTGGTTGCAATTGTAACTTCGTTTTCACGGATTACGTTCTGGATAAGTTCAGTTATATCAAATACACCCATGTGTTTCTGGTATAATTGGGATTCAACCTGTGCAAATTCAAAGAATTTATCCATAAAGTACAGAAGTTCTGTTGCATTCTTGTTAATTATGCGAACATATTTTCTTTGTTTGTCATTAATTTCTCCGCCCAAACCGTCATTAAGTGCTTGAGAAAATCCAAGAATTGATTGTACAGGCGATTTAAATTCACTTGATAATTTTGACAACATTAAATTTTTGTCTTTATTTAAACGCCCTGTTTTTTCTGCTTGTGCAAGAATATTTGTCATTTCAGTTACATCTCTGATTGTGATGAAATACTGATTTTCCAGCATATTTGCACTCAATTCAACAAAGAATTCTTTATCATTAACTGCGGCACCACCGATAACTGATACATCTCTGCAGGAAGATTGATATGCCAAACTCATACCCTGAGCAACAATATCATTAAAATTCATACCGACAAAATCTTCTCTGTCAGTCGCTTCAAATATTATTGCAGCTCTGTTGTTTGCCCATAATATTTTACCTGTTTCTTCTTCAACGATAAACACTGCATCCGGTAAGAATAGCAGTGCATCTTTCATATTGATTCCGTTAAATAAATTATTTAAAAAATTCATAGCTTGCATTACTTCCCGTTATATTATATAATTAATGATAGCATAAAATTTGTAGGAAAAAATTTTTATTAACTTTTGTAATTTTTTTTTTACAAATTAGCAAAAAATATAATCTTGGTGTTTTAAAACTATAAATGGAAACAGAGGTAATGACAGAGTCTTTGGGAGTTAAAGACTACGACAGAAAGAGGTGCAACTATGAGAGAAATTAATAACCAAAACAATTTAAATTTCCCAAAAGTTGAAATTAGAAAAGATACTCAGCAACCTATAGAAACTGTGAAATCGGAAGATGCAGCAGCACAGGCTATTACAACTGAGGACTTATCTCTTTCTCCGGAAGCCGTAATTGGCAGATCTCAAGTTCAAATGTCAGGTGTAAGCAAAACCGACAACTTGGAGGCAGATATGAAAACAATGTTAGATAACCCGCAATCAGTGCAGAAAGCAGTTGATTTCTTTGATATAGCATATAATCACCTGCAACAAAAGGGTGCAGATGATGCTTATGAAAAAGCAGCAGTATTAACAAACGCTTTTAAAGAAGATTTTTTGAATTAATTTATCAAAAGATATATGTAAAACAGCGACTGAATAGATTACATTGTAATTAAATTTGGTCGCTGTTTTGTTTTAGGTAGTTTATTAGTCCCTGTAAACCAAGTTTGTAGCAGTCTTTCCCAAAACCTGATATTTGTGCTATGCAAACCGGTGCAATAAATGAATTGTGTCTGAAATCTTCTCTTTGTTGAATATTAGTCATGTGTATTTCCACAGTGGGAATATTCACAGCAGCAATTGCATCCCTAATTGCAACGCTTGTGTGGGTGAAAGCTGCCGGATTTATAACAATACCGTCGAAATTATCGTATGCGGAATGTATTTTTTCTACGATGTCACCTTCATAGTTACTCTGGTAAGTTTCAATATCAACTCCAAGTTCAAAAGAATATGAGTATAAGTCTTTTTCAAGTTCTTTAAGTGTAGTTGAACCGTATTTATCAGGTTCTCTAATTCCGAGCATATTCATATTTACGCCGTTAATAATAAGTATTTTCATAAGTTCTCCTTGAAAATATTATACTATAATTTTGTCAAATTGTAAATTTTTATTACAATTTTCATTACATGTGTAACATGATTTTCATGTTCAGCATATCATGCATGTACAACTATCCCCAAATCTCCTCCCAAGATTATTGTGAAGCTATACAAGAATGTGTAGCTTTTTTTTTGTTCCAAAAGCCAAAATAGAATGCTTTTTAAGTTATATGTAAGTCAATCTCTCACGTTTAACTTGATTTTTTATGTAAAAAATGAACAATTTATCTTTAAATTTCGTTTAGGGAATATAAACAGAAAATACAAGTAAAAATATAAGGAGATCTATTATGACAGAGGAAGAAAAAATTATTGAAACTGAAAAAAACAGAGAAAAGTATTTTTATGTGGACAAAGAAAAAACATATCAGGTTTTAACGGGAATTGGAACTTCATTTATTGGGGCATCATTAGCTTTACTGTTATTTGCGGCTACTCATCGTCCTCCTGAACCTCCTTGTGGTTCTAATCCGTTTATGCAGCCGCCATGTAAATGTAAAATGATGCATAAACACGGTCCAAGAGATTTTAGAAGAGGTCATGGCGAATTTAGAAGAGGCGATGGACCTAGGCATGAAAAATTTAATGGGAAATCATTTATGAAAAAAGGTGATTTAAAAAAGTTTGACAAACCACAGGGAAACGAAACTCAAAAACTTCCCCCTAAAAAAATCGATAAAGATTAGTAATCTACACTAAACATCAACTCATCCATTAAAAAAGTGTATATGAATTTTCATATACACTTTTCGTTAATATAAAAATATAAAACTAACTGTTTCCGTTAGGACTTTCATATTCAATGCCCATTTCTTTAAGTGTTCTGATAAAATTTTGGGCACAAATTTTTTGTGCTTCCGGCGGAACAATTCTCAAAATTTCAACAGTTCTTGAAATAATCGGATCCTTATCATACCAACGATTATTTGCATTAACAGGTTTCACCATAGCATAAAACTTATCTACAGTTTCTTTAGACACTTTCTCTTCTATTTTGTGCAAAAAAATCTCTGCCTGAGCATGCAGCTCTGTCTGATAATTTTTTAAAAGTTCTATAACTTCCAACAATAGTGGATCATGGTCATACCAACGTTTATAAGTAGGATTCATTCCGCATTCCTTCCGTCAATTTGTCAGGAAAAATGATTTCTTCATCTTTTCTCTCAATCTTTCCTCCTAACAATCTTAACTTAGTTTCGAAATTTTCGTATCCTCTATCTATATGATGTAGGTTATCAATAACAGAAGTTCCTTCTGCCATTAGGGCTGCCACAACAAGAGCCGCACCTGCTCTCAGGTCTGATGCCGAAACTCCTGCTCCGGTAAGTTTTTTTACTCCCTTTATAATGGCATGATTTCTGTCCTGATGAATGTCTGCACCCATTCTGCGTAATTCAGGTACTTGCATAAATCTGTTTTCATAAAGACTTTCTGTGATAATACCCACTCCGTTAGCAGTGGACAACAGTACCATAGCCATAGATTGCAAATCCGTAGGAAATCCCGGATATGGCTGGGTTACGAAGTTAATAGAATTTAGTCTGTTTTTGCAGCTCACTTCTAAAATTGTAGGTTCAACCAACTTGATGTTGGCACCCATTTTTAACAATTTGTCCGTAAAGAATGTCAAATGAGCAGGAAATACATTTTTGATAATTCCTTTACCTCTTGTAGCTATAATTGCAGACATGAATGTTCCTGCTTCAATACGGTCCGGAATAGTTGTGTATTCAATAGGGTGTAAATCTTCCGGCTTAACGCCATTAATAATAATTTCAGAAGTTCCTGCCCCGTTTACATCTGCTCCGAGTGTATTTAAAAAGTTTGCCAGATCAACAATTTCAGGCTCCTGAGCCGCATTTTGAATTCTTGTAGAACCATTTGCCAAAATTGCAGCCAACATAATATTCTCAGTTGCTCCAACTGACGGAATATCCAAATAAACATCTGCTCCAACAAGTTTTGAGGCTTTAGCATGTACATAACCGTTTTCTATTTTAATTTTTGCCCCAAGAGCTTCAAGTCCTTTTATATGAAAATCAACACGTCTTTCTCCTATTGCACAACCTCCGGGTAGTGCAACAATAGCTTCTTTACAGCGAGACATAAGAGCCCCGAGAATAATAAATGATGCTCTCATTTTGCTTACTTGTTCATATCTTGCAATTATACTTGTAAGATCTGTTGCATCAATAACAATAGATTTTTCGTTCTTATTGTACTCAGTTTTTGCACCTAATCCTGAAATAACACTAAGCATAATTTCAACATCTGTCAAATCAGGTACGTTATATATTTTGGTTGCCCCTTTAGCTAAAATTGCTGCCGCCATAAGTTTTAAAACGGAGTTTTTTGCACCGCCTATCTCTACCTCACCTTTTAACGGGGTTCCACCTTTTACATAATATTTATCAGTCAATTTTCCCTCCGGAAAAATAATATATCCTACTAATCTTCACTTCTTATATCATAATACAACTATACTCTGTTGGTGTAAATAAGTTAAAATATGTAAAGATAAGTTTTTTAGTATAAATCTTGATCTTTTAATGAGTAAGTTTATTATTACATTGTCGTTAATTTGTATGTATAGCAAAAGAACCACTTTCTAAGCGGTTCTTTTGTGAAAATTAAATTTTATTATTTATTATAATGTAGCAACCGGTTTTCTCTGAGCAGTAGCACCCGGAATAGATTGCCAGTTAGCAGCCATGATTTTCTTAAATGATTTCAATGCTGTATCTTCCAATTCGCCGAGTTCTTCAGCTTCCATAATAAGTTCTCTTAAAGGAAGTAATGCTCTTTGATCACGCAACACGCCCAATGCTGCGGCAGCACCTGCTCTAACTAATTCGTTTTCTTCACGATTTTTCATTACATCAATTAAAGCCGGAACAGCTTTGACATCATTTAATTTGCCTAATGATGTAACTGCATAAATTCTGACGTTAACCCATTCGTCATATAACATGCTGATAACCTTATCTACAGCCTTTTTATTTCCGATTTCGCCTAAAGCACGGGTTGCATCACATCTTACATTCACTTTTTCGTGGTCTAAAGATTCTATTAAAGCATCTGTTGCAACATCACCAATTTCAATTAAGGCATCAGTTGCGGTTATACAAACCTGCGGATTCTCATCGTTCAAAGCTTCAACCAGCGGTTCTACAACAATTGCACCGCCCAAACGACCTAATGCACGAGCTGCACGAACTCTAACGTCAACATTTCTATCTTCTCTTAATGATTCGATTAAATGCATAGTAGCTTTAGAATCACCAAGTTCGCCCAAAGCACGAGCTGCATACAAACGAACAGATCCGTTTTTATCATGTTTTAAAACTTCAATTAACGGTTCAACAGCTTTAGAATCACCCATTTCACCAAGAATTCTTGCTGCGTTATAGCGAACCTTTTCTGAATTACTTGTCTTTAAATCCATTAATAATTCATCAAAAGATTTTTTAACTTGTTTTTTCTTACTGTTCACACTAATTGTCATTCGTTTTCCTCCGACACATTATAATTTCCACACCTACATCTCTATAAAGATTTTTTTGTGAAAATTATTGCCTTTTCTACCTATATATATTAACTATTTGTTACAAACTTTTTAACCTTTTACGCTGATAATCTCTAGTGACGTTGCTTTTGATTGTTCTCGGGGTGTATCATTTTTCCTTTATTAAGGGTACAACGAACACTTTATATTATTATATTAACACATGTTTTAAATTATTACATGGGTAATATGTATTATTTGAAGAAAATGTACGATTGTTTTTTTAAAGTATAGTTTAATTCAGCAATATGCTAACGTAAATAGTAATATATCTTAACATATACTACTTACTATGGATAGTAATAATGAATTCACTACCTACGCCAACTTCACTATTTACGGTAATTTTGCCTTCATGCTTTTCAATAATCTTTGTACAAATTGCTAAGCCGAGTCCGGTTCCTACACCTACACCTTTTGTCGTATAACCGGCTGTGAAAATTTTAGAAATTTCTTCTTCAGGAATTCCTTTGCCATTGTCTTTTATAGACACAGTCAAAGTTTCAGCCTCATACGAGGTAGTTATTTTAATTTCTCCGTTACCTTCAATCGCCTGACAGGCATTTATTAAAATATTGGTGAAAACTTGATTAAGCATATTCGGATAACATTTTATCATTGGAATATTTCCGTAATTTTTAACTATATTAATTCTGTTTTTTGTTTCATGGCGTATTAAATCCAGTGTTAAGTCAAGTTCTTTATTAATATTTGCTTCCTGAACATCTGCTTCATCAAGTCTTACAAATTTTTTAAGTGAGGATACTATATTAGAAATTCTTTCAATTGCTTCGTGGTCAATGACATTGATTTCTTGCATCAGACCTGATATTTCAGGATTTTCTATTTTTGATATTAATTTTGCAATCAGTCCGTTATTAGATTTAATGGATGCTACCGGTGTATTTATTTCGTGTGCCACGCCTGCCACCAGTTGACCTAATGACGCCATTTTTTCTGAGTTAATCAGCTGTAATTGAGTTTCTTTTAATTCTTTAAGTGTATTTTTCAGTTCTTCAACTGTTTCAATATTCTTTTGATAAAGTTCTGCTCTTATTATGGCGTTGCCCAACTGGAAGGATATCGCTTCAAGTATTTCCAGTTCTTCATTCAACTCACGTTTTTGATAACTAAGTAAAACTATCACTCCTATTAGGTTTTGCAGGTGATATACAGGAACGACAATTCGCATTACCGATTGTTTGAATGGTTCTGCATTTATATATTCTTTCAGACAGTGAACAACTGATATTTTTTTTGAATTGATTGTATTGAAAGTTTGATTATCAAAGGTTATTAGCTCTCCCTGATTTAAGTTTTTTCCGCCATAAATTTCTTCTATTTTAAATGCTCCGTTTTCATTTGCGGCATAGTAAGCTTTGAATGCACCAAACATTACAGTTAACTCGGAAAGTGCTGACTGTAAAATTTTTGATATATCCATAGATTCTCTTATAGTGTTGGAAACTTTGTTTATGAGGGCAATTCGGATAGCTTGTGATTGAGCTTTTTGTTTTATATTTTCTAAATCCTCCAGTTCGTCTTTCAGTTTTTTGTAATCGTCAGTAAGTTTGGATAATCGTTTTTTTTCTGCTGCAAGATTATTATTTGCACTCACATCCGAAAAGAAAAATATTGTATATCTGCCTTTTTTTTGAACTGTCAGATCGTAATAATAAAGTTTATTTTGGTTATTTTGATATGAAACCGTAGCAAAAAAATTCTCAGGTGAAGATATTGCATGCCAAATGGGAGAATAGTTTTCGATATTTTCACTGTTAAGCGGACAGATATCAAAGTTTGTATTATGCGAAAATTTTTTCAGGTCAACAAAATCACTAAACCAACGTTTGAAGGTGGCGTTTTGATATACGACATCTCCCGTTTTGTTAACGATAATAACAGCATCCCTAAACTGATTGAAAATATCAAATTTCTTCATGATACTATTATAGAAAAAATCACAGCTTACGGCAAGTTTACTTTTTAAAACTTTTTTACCGCTCATATACATAATATTAAGATTTATAAAAACTAAAGCAAATTTATATGATTGGATGTTTTAATATAAATATGAATGGTGTGTCGAATAATGCTCCAATAAATTATACAGCAGCGGATGTAGGTGTCCTTAATCCTCCTGACAAATTAGGCAGGTGGAAATTAACCGATGCCGAACTGGAAAACAAGTTTAAAACATTGGACAAAGATGTTTACTCTCATCAAAAGCATTATAGTTTTGAAGATAAAAAACAAACCCCAACCCTTGTTAAATTCTTATTTGGCGGCGGATTAATTTTGCTATTGTGGCAAGGGATTAAAATTGCAATAAAAAAATAATACCAAAATTTAGCCGGCTTACTCAATTACCTTTGCCAGTTTGAACAGGAAATCTTCTTTTGTTCCGCAATGCAAACCTATCGGAATAAAGTTTTCTTTATATTTTTCTACGGCATATCTGTCTGTCATTCCTGAGATATAGTCTGTTACAACTCTTTCTATTTTACTTTCTTCACAAACAGGTTTAAGCATGTCGCAGTATAAGAAAAATAATTCTTTAATTACTCTTCTTGCCTTTTTTTCTTCCAATTTCGCAGGAGAATCTATATATACATTTTCAAACATCCATTCTCTTAATTTGGTCGTATAATGCCAACCCTCTTCACTCATTGATATATTGTTTTTACCAAGTGAATTAGTGACTATTTCGCTAATCATTTTATTAAGTCTTTGGCTTTGGTTTGATGAAAAATATTCTATACAATCCTTTGGCAAATCTGATTCTGCAATTATTCCGGCACGGATTGAATCTTCTATATCATGGTTTATATAAGCAATTTTATCGGCAAGTTGTACTGCCTGAGCTTCCGGAGTTTTAGGTTCATAACCCCAGGTGTGTGTTAAAATTCCGTCAATTGTTTCCCTGCATAAATTAAGATTTTCAAGTACTTCAACAACTCTTACACTTTGAATATTATGGTGAAATCCACCTTTTACAAGTTCGTTTAATACGCCTTCTCCGCAATGTCCGAAAGGTGTATGCCCAAGATCATGTCCGAGTGCTATTGCTTCCGTTAAATCTTCATTCAGACACAGACAGCGTGAAATAGTCCTCGCAATTTGTGAAACTTCAAGGGTATGTGTTAATCTCGTTCTGAAGTGGTCATCGAACGGAGATAAAAATACCTGAGTTTTGTGTTTAAGGCGTCGAAAGGCTTTAGAATGTAATATTCTGTCTCTGTCACGTTGAAAACAGGTTCGCATATCGCTTTCTTCTTCTTTTTCTTTTCTTCCTTTTGAATTACGAGCTTTTGTTGCAATATCACTAAGAATATTGAATTCCCTGTCTTCTAAGCCCTCTCTGATTGTTTTTATATTTGTGAAATAAGGCATAATTAGTAAATCCTTCCGATAATTTTATTGCTTATCAGAAGCATTCTATCATATAAATTAATTATGCCACTTCATCATTTGTATGATTTTTTCCTTTTGAAGCAAGTCGATGTGCGTCCAAGCCGTCGCATACATATTT
>Ga0247611_10010787_pt1 | contig 10671 bp, 7 predicted proteins | sample 177DNAGHGhighgp2_FD_192422 | JGI IMG/M metagenome (GOLD analysis project Ga0247611, IMG submission 192422) | Sheep rumen microbial communities from Palmerston North, Manawatu-Wanganui, New Zealand - 1770 DNA GHGhigh gp2 | ecosystem: Host-associated > Mammals > Digestive system > Stomach > Rumen ... | reverse complement strand
GAAAAGCCGTCAAGGTGGGCGACACCTTCAAGGCTGCCGAGGACATTAACTGGCAGAAAGACAAGCAGGCCGTGAAAGCCATCGATATGTCGACAAAGAAACAGATGATCTTCCTCGGTAGGGAGTGGACCCGTAAGGGCGGTTTCGACGCACTCGTATCCAGCAAGCGTCTCTCCACCCACGATGCAGCCGGTCTGCCACCAGAGCAGCAAGATCCCTTCAGCGGAATCTTCGACGACGAATATCTGTTGCTCGACCCCATCGAGATTCCCGTCAAGGAAAGCATCGCTCTCGATGACAATAATCATTTCGAGGTCACTTTCGACTATGGCGACACCCGCCTGACGAAAACATTGAAACAGAATGGCAGGGCGCTGGTACTCGACAAGTCCATCTTCGAGGTCGACGGTGAAAAGTTGGAACCTCGCGATATCGTCATCAGCATCGACTACATCACAGCCGACAGCCCCATCCCTACCCTCGCCAAAGACAAAATAGACATCATCTACATCCCCGACGTGCTGGAATAATCGTAATGAAGACAAAGCAATTACTACTTTCAGCATTACTGGTGCTGGTATTGGGAACTAAAGCCCAAAACGTCCGGGAAACCATCCGACTGAACGAGGGGTGGAAGTTTGCGATGGGCCATGCAGCAGATCCAAAAAAGGATTTCGGTAGTGGCACCGAGTACTTTAATTATCTGACGAAGGCCAACTCTATTCACAACGAAGGGCCGTATGTTCAGAAGTTTGATGCCTCATCATGGCAAGAGGTAAGCATCCCCCACGACTGGGTGACCACATTACCCTATGCCCGGGAAGCCAGTCATTCGCATGGTTACAAGACCGTAGGCTATCAGTATCCCGAAACGAGCGTGGGCTGGTATCGGCGTATCGTCACTATCCCAGAATCGGATTTGGGCAAACATATTGCATTGCGCTTCGACGGTATCTTCCGCAACGCCACAGTGTGGTTCAATGGATTCTACATGGGCACAGAACCGAGTGGTTATGCCACTCAGGTCTATGACGTGACGGAATACGTAAACTATGGTGGCGACAACCTGATCTGCGTACGGGCCGATGCCTCACTCGAAGAGGGATGGTTCTACGAGGGTGCAGGCATCTACCGCGATGTATGGCTGGAGAAGTCGGCAGCAGTCAGCGTGGCTCCTTTCGGCACATTTGTCTATGCGGATCTCAGGCAACCCTATACCACGGCCACCATTTATATCGAGACAGAAGTGAACAATCACTCACTGGCCGCACAAGACTGTGAGGTGGAACAGCGGCTACTCGATGCCGAAGGCCGCCAGGTTGGCAGTGCCTCCCCGATAACTGTTGCTGCCCTCAAAGCTAAAGAGACCAGGACTTGCAAACAGCAACTGACGCTCCAAAGTCCGCATCTGTGGAGCACCGCCGATCCCTATCTATATAAGGTGGAGACCATCGTGAAGGTTGGTGGAGTGGTGACCGACATCTATGAGACCACGACCGGTCTTCGTGAGATTGCCTTCGATGCCGACAAGGGGTTCCTGCTCAACGGTGAGCCACTGAAACTCAAGGGGTTCAACCTGCATCAGGATCATGCCGGCGTAGGAGCAGCCATCCCCGAAGCACTGATGGCCTGGCGTATCAAGCGACTGAAGGAGCTGGGCTGTAATGCCTATCGCTCTGCCCATAACCCCGCCACTCCTGCACAACTCGACATCTGCGACCGGGAGGGTATACTGGTCATCGACGAGAACCGTCTGACAGGTATCAACGATGAGCACCTCAGACTGTTGGAGCGACTTGTCAAGCGCGACCGCAACCATCCATCAGTCATCCTATGGAGTTGTGGCAATGAGGAATGGGGCATGGAAAATACAGTCCAAGGCACCCGGGTGGCGGCAGCCATGAAGGAATACGTCAGACTGCTCGACCCTACCCGCCATTCTACCCTGGCAAATGCCGGCGGGTCAGAGCTCATCAAGGGAACGGATGTCGTAGGCTATAACTACATCTCTCAGAACAATGTCGAGAACCGCCGCCTGCAGCATCCCGAATGGAAAGTGGTGGGCACAGAGGAGTTTACAGGCTGTGGCACCAGAGGCATCTACTTCAACTCTCCCGACGTGAAAGGCCGTATGCGCTCCATGAACCTCGACGACAAGAGCTATGGTGTGGAGAATGTGATTGAGCGCGGATGGCGATTCTATGCTGAGCACGACTGGGCTGCAGGTGCTTTCTTCTGGACAGGCTTCGACTATCGTGGCGAGCCCAATCCCCTGTCCTATCCCGCCCATGATTCTGAGTTCGGAGTGCTCGATTATTGTGGATTTTGGAAAGATGAGGCATGGTATCTGAAATCCTGGTGGACGGACGAGCCTGTACTCCATATCTTCCCTCATTGGAATCTGCAGGGACACGAAGGAGAGGAGATAGATATCTGGGCATACAGCAACTGCGACGAGGTAGAGCTGACAGTGAACGGCAAGCGACTGGAGCGTCAGAAGATGCCTCGTCATGGACACCTGAAGTGGAAAGCCGTCTATCAACCAGGAAAGGTCGTTGCCACTGGCTATAAAAACGGGAAGCGTATCCTTACCCAGACCCTTGAGACCACCCGTCCTGCCTCGAAGATTATCCTAAAGGCCGATCGCCAGCAGATAAGTGCCGATGGCAGGGATCTGGCAGTAGTCACCATTGAGATTCAGGATGTCAAAGGACATATTGTCCCTGATGCCTGTCCGGAACTCACCTTCCGATTGGAGGGCGATGGCCGCATCCTGGGAGTTGGCAATGGCGACCCGTCTTATCCCGGTGAAGATCATCCGAGAGACAAAGACTGCAAGACTTTCAGCATCCCTGCCTTCAACGGATTGGCACAGATACTGATTCAGAGTCAGCTGCAACCCTCTACTCTCACCCTGTCTGCAACATCCAATCAACTGAAATCAGCAAATATCATTATTAAAACAAAATAAGGAAACATGAAGAATCTGAAAACGATCGTCATCATGAGCGGCATGTTCGCCCTGATGGCAATGCCGCTGAAGGCACAGAAGTGGGAACATCTGGCAGACACGCCACAGATGGGCTGGAGTACATGGAACAAATTCCAAGGGAACATCTCCGAGGACATCATCAAAGGCATTGCCGATGCAATGGTGGAGAATGGGCTGCGTGAGGCAGGCTACACCTACATCAACATCGACGACTGCTGGCATGGGCAACGCGATGGCAATGGTTTTATCCAGACCGATCCTGTCAAGTTCCCTAACGGAATGAAGGCCGTGGCAGATTATGTCCACAGCAAAGGACTGAAACTTGGCATCTATAGCGATGCAGGTACTGCCACCTGTGGAGGTATGCCCGGATCACTGGGCCATGAGTATCAGGATGCCATACAGTATGCCCGCTGGGAGGTGGACTATCTGAAATATGACTGGTGTAATACCACCAACGTCAATCCGCAGGGTGCCTACCAGCTCATCAGTGATGCGCTCCGTGCCGCTGGTCGTCCCATTTTCCTCAGCATGTGTGAGTGGGGCAACAGCCGACCCTGGAAGTGGGCCCGTGAGGTGGGACATTCCTGGCGTACCACACCCGATATCTGGTGCGACTTCGACTCCCTACGCGTTTTCCCTGGCTACACACAGTTTGGCGTGATGCAGTGCATCCAGTTCAACGACTCACTGCGCCAATATGCCGGCAAGGGCTATTGGAACGATCCCGACATGCTGGAGGTTGGCAATGGCATGACAGAGAACGAAGACCGTGCCCACTTCACGATGTGGTGCATGATGGCCAGCCCACTGATTCTTGGCAACGACCTGAGAAACATGAGTGAGGCCACCCGCAATATCATCATGAACAAGGATATGATTGCTATCGACCAGGATACGTTGGGTGTTCAGGGATGGCACTATTGTGACAAAGACGGCCTTCAGTTCTGGTTCAAGCCTCTGGCTGGCAACGACTGGGCTTTCACCATCCTCAACCCTACCCGCAGTGACATCACCTATGAGTTGAACTGGCAAGACTTCAATCTGACTGACCAGCAAGTGAGTGGATTAAGCACCGATTTCGACTCCAAGGTGTATAAGGTCTATAATCTCTGGACGCACAAACAAGAAGGCAAGACCTCGTTGAAAAGCAAAGTCGACCGCAAAATCACCGTCAAATCCCGTGATGTAGTATCGTATCGTCTATCATTATAGAAATAAAAGCCACTTGGTCATTCCCAAGTGGCTTTATTCTTGCTGAAAATATTGCAATCATTAGAAAGCAACACCGACACCAACTGAGAGGCGGCTAGTACCCATAAAGTCCTTCAATTTCGATTGGATTGACCAACGATATTGATAGGTAAGACGGAAAGCGAAGTAACTGTACTTAACTGTCAAACCAATAACCGGTGAAACAGCAAAGCCAAAGTTAGCCTTTTTCCATGCATCCTCAATTGAATCATCACCTGATGGAATATCTTTAGGAATAGAGGTTGCTCCTTCAAGTCCCATTTCCTTCAGGTTCAATAACTGCAATCCTTCATCGCCATATCCCTCAGTAGGATACTTGTCTTTAGCATATGTTCCATAATACATCTTACCAGTGAAGCCAGGACCGAAATGAATCCATACAGGATTGACGATCTTAATGGTCCAACCAAATGCCATGTTCACCTCAGGGAAGTTCTTATCGCCATACTTGCAGTCACTGCGCACAGCATCGAATACTGACGTATTCAGGTCTAACTGGAAGAATCCGCCAGCCTTGTGCATATTATAGCTACCTGTATGGATACCGATAGGCACATCTTTGCGATACTCATAGGTAATCACATGAGAGTGGTCACGACGTGCACGCTGCTGGAGATTGATGGCATTCAAGCGCTCTGTGGCGATGGCAAGGTTATTGGTACACTCTTTAGCGATAATTTGTTCATAAAGCTCTTTGGCCTTCTCGAAGTCCTTTTCTGTATAGTAGAACTCTGCTTTCGAGAAGATCGCTCCGCACTCCTGCGAGAAGTTCTGCACGCAGACAGTGTGGCGGTTGGTAGCATAGGTGTCGTAGGGATTGAGGGCAATCACCTCTGAATAGAGCCTTCCTGCCTTGACATAGTCAAGCAACTTGAAAGCCTCTTCTGCCTTGGCACGGAGTAAAATCAGAGAGTCACACATTGCAATGTTCTTTTCGTTCTCATCCTGATCAACATCGGAACATTCGCGAGCCACGACAAACTGATTGCGAGCCTCTTCATAATTGGAATTCTTAATCTCCTCTACACCCTTGTTGCGGTGTTCTCGATAACAACCGGCATCCACGGTGGCATTAGGATCGATTATTTGGAAAGACTGCAGTTGTTTGGGCTGAAGATCCAGACTGATGGAGACGGGTGTGTAACCTCTGGCAATGATTGTCAACTCACGTCCACGATAACGATTGCCTGTAGGGAAGGCAATATAATAGACAGAATCGGTTCCTTGAAGTTCAGACTGGAACGGTTCTGCACTCTTGTCCATTGTTGAAACGAATTTCAGGGGAATGGACTCATGACATCGGATGATTACAGCAGCTTCGTCATCTGCACTTGAATAAACATCATTAGGTTGTGAGATGTCCGTCACTTGGAGGACACCCTGTGCGAATGCCACGTTTCCCATTAGGAACAGGCAAACGGAGAGAATAGATTTTTTAAGCATAATATATTTAAAATTAGGGTTAGAAATTATCTGACTATACGGAATGAGCCTAAGTGGTAGACGTCTTCCTTCTTCGTAATAACCTGACCGACATTATTCTTATAAGGCTGCCAGGTACGCACCTGAATGAGCGGTTTGTCGGCATCCCTGAAGTCGATCATCAAGAACAGATAGCCCTCGTCGCTGTAATGGCTGGTGTGCCAATACTGCTTCAAAGTGACTCCATAGATGTCGTCATACTTTGGATGTTGAACGACATCAATGTCCTCGAACTTCACATTGACGAAGTTGTTGAGTTTGAAGATTCTAGTCAGTTTTTGTATATATTCTTGCTTGGTCTGTTTAATATACACCACCTTATTATTCTTTAGGGTAAGGCGGTCAATATCCGAGTTTGGTTTTTCGGAAACGACCTTTCCAGTGATAATCAGAGCCTTGTCGCTGAACACACTGTTCAGCAACTTGATATCTTTCCTATTGTAGGCGGTACGGAAGTTCTCCACAAAATCAATGATGACCTGACGCCGAGTGTAGTCTATGTCCGAGGATTTCTCGGCCATGATCTGGTCGTAGCGGTGCATGTCGATAGCGATAGCCACGTTGCAGATCTTTCCGTTGCTCAAGAAGTCAACAGTCAATTCCTGGCGTTTCTCATTCTCATCGGCCTCCGCAATGTCTATGGGGATGCCACGTACCTGATAGCCATGTGAGGTCTTCAGACAGCGGCTCATGATATTGACCGATGGGAACACCATGGGACTGCCTTTCCAGATGAGACCGATTTCCTTGACAGCCTCTTTAGTATATTTCTCCTTCGACAGTTTCACGCTTTTAGCATGTAAGCTTGCGGCGTCGTTGAAGAGCGACAACATCTCGTTAACATTGCTCTCCATGGTCGTTTTCAAATGATTGTCGGAAATGCCTTCGACAATCTTGAATTGTCCATCAGCGTGAGCTGTGCTGACCATTACTGCCAGCATCAGACAGATGGACTGGAATCTTCTCGTTAGTAGGGTTTTCATTGTTTTTTTGATCTTTTTCTCTAAATATTGATTTGACGTTATGTTGCGGTATGTTTGTATAGAAATCACCGGTCAGGGTGCTCTGTTTGTCAAAGAGCTGACTTGAGGGAATCCTAAGATCCAGCATATGGATATAGTCCAGCCGCTTCTGATGGAAGATCAGAACGGCGCGGATCTCCACATTATTAATCTTGGTAACACTAGCATAGAGCTGCATATGGCGGGCAAATACATCGTATAACCTTTGCATAGGTATCAACACTTCAGGTTTCTTCCCGCCATATTGATGATGGATAAGCCGGAGTTGGTGCTTATTATCTTCTATTCTGTTCAGGAGCAGGTTCGTCATCGACTCGTAGGGATAGCGCGGGTCGTTCAGTACCGCCCATTCTCTTTTCTTCTTGCAGATATAGAAGTCCGAACGTAGCGACTTTATCTGGAAAGAGTCTCCCTTAACCAGCCATACACCCTTTTCTTCGGTCTCACTGACCTGGTTATCTTGGATGATGAGTCTTGGATGGTAGTTCTCTGTCTCATATCCAGCCGTTAGTTCCTCCCACACCATCAGGTCGGCCTCAGCTTTATCTTTGGCCTGTGCAGCAACCATTAGCGGTAACATGGTCAGTAGTGATATGATCAGACACCTAATTCTCATAATTGAAGATGTTAAAGGGTTGCTGATTGTCAGGGTTCAGGAAGACTGGCTCCTCGTTGGATCCGCTCCGCTGTATCTCTTTTAACAAGAACATACCCAATGCTTTGGTTGTAAGAGCTTTGTCAGCCTGCTGGCGTGCCCCGTCGTTGAAAGCCGAGATGAGCGTCTTGGTGAGCAGGGTGCCCGACTTAAGGAATCCCGTCTTTTTCTCGTCGATGCTGGAAGCATAGATAAGCATGCCATTCTTCTTCCGTTTCAACTGAGAAGCAAAATGACTGGTGGTCGATACGTGGTTGATGTCATCGACGGTGCATACCACGTCGGCAAAGACGAGCGTCTTACAATTGATGCGATCAGCCATTTCCCTAAAGTCAGCAGCACTGATGCAGTTGTAGAGTTTGCTGGCACTGCCACCATAGGTTATGAAGTGGAAGCGGTCTCTGGAGTCGCGGAAGCCGTTGCCCCCGTAATAGATGATGCAGATATCGTTGGGTCTTGTCTCCTGCTGCAGCCATTCTATAGCTTCCATGATGTCGGTTTTGGTAGCCTCTTTGTCGGTAAGCAGTTTCATCTGTATTTCCGGATAGGGCATGCCCTGCTTCTTCTGTACAACCCGAGAGAAATCGCGTGCTGATTTGCCATAGCCGCCTGTGCCAATAGCTACACAAAAAAGTCGTGAGGCGCCATCCAGCTCAGCCTGTTCCCGAATTAGTCTGAGAGTAGTGGGGTGGCTGCTGCCAAGTTCATTTTGAGCATAGAGAGTGATGGTGCAGTCGCGGTTGGGCACATCAACATCTATCGTGCCGGTTTGGTCAGCCGCCTTAATAGATTTCTGTTCTTTCTGGACACCGTCCACCATAATGACGATCTTAGTTGCATCCTCCATGCCATCGGCCTGTAGCTGGTATTTCACCTTCACAAACTCAGTATGGAATGTCGACTGGTCTCTAGGAAAGAGAATGTTCAGCGTGGGAGCTTTATTGGTAATGGTCCTGCCTTTGGCTGTCAGCACGATGGGGGCACGCTCGCGGGAATCACTACGCTCTGCATCTGTATAAAGCACATGTTTCAATCTTGAAAGGGTGGAGCGCTCATGGAGCACGCCGTCGAGCTTCACATCGTAGACACCAGCATCCGACAGGATATTTGATTCTGCCTCTGTCACTTCAGGTGTCTTTCCTTCAGCCAAGTCTTTCCACCGCTTGCTCTCCGCCATGTTTTTCTCCACCAGTACGCCGTGCTCATAACACTCAGAGAGCGTCAACTGAGCATTCGGGAATCCATGGTTGGCTGAGGCGATAAGCAGTTCTTGAGCCTTTTCGTAGTCGCAGGGCACACCCTTGCCATACATATAACAGAAGGCCAGGTTGTATTCAGCCTTAGGATATTGCTTGTTGGCAGCTCGTTTAAACCACATCACGGCCGAGGGGTAGTCCTGCTTGGTGCCCTCACCGTTGTAGAGAGCATAACCGAGGTCGAATTGCGCCTCTGTCTCGTCGTATTCAGCGGCCTTCAGATAGTAGGCGAATGCGATGTCAAGCCTTCCTTTCTCATAGTGGGCGTTAGCTTTACGAAGGTATTCTTTCCCTTCGTCATCTGCCCATGCACTTAGTGGCAGCATCAGTAAGCCAATGCTCAACAGGAGGATGATATGTAGTCTTGTCTGAATCATGTCTTCACTCATCTGATTTTCAGTTTACGCCACTCTGAGGTCAAGGCCTGTGAGGGTCTTACCATAGGAGTCTGTTTACGGTTGTTCTCATCGAACGACTGTCGTTTCACCTCTTTTATTATATAGTCGGCCAAGTCACCCAGAGTCACGTCACCTTTCGACTGCTGGAGCTTCTTCAGCAGATAATATGTAAACATACCGTGCTGTTTGGCCTTGAAAGGGAAGGCGGTCTCGTCTTCTTGTGCAGCAGAGAACACCACGAGGCGCCCCTGAGGCGTGTCTGGCTTAATCTTCAAAGCCACGCCACGCGACGACTGCATCATCCCACCATCACGCTTAGCTCCTGAGAAACAGGCATCAAGGAATACTGTCACATTACGTGCTCTCATTTTGCCCAGGCGTTCGTAGAGCTTCGCAAGGGAGATAGCCGAACCGATGTCGTTGCCTGAGCCGTCGGTAGGTAGCAGACAGGCAGTCTTCTCAGCCTCATTGGGGATGCCATGTCCGGCATAGTAGAAGATGGCACTGCCCTCGCCGTCGTAGGAGTCAAGCCCCTGCTGCAGCCAATTAACAGCCTTTCTCATGTCGTTGTAGCCGGCATCGGTAACCAATCGTATATGCTTGTCGCTGATGCCGAGGGTCTGCTGACAATATTCCTTGAACATCGTGGCATCGTTTCCAGCATAGGGCACATCGGTTTCCTCGTCGTATTTCTCGTTGCCGATGATGACGGCAAAGAGGGTGTTGTTTGTCCTACCACTTTGAGGGATGTCAGTATCTACGTCGTCTACCTCTGCAGGAGGGGTGTTGTTTTTCTTTTTGCTCACCACCAACGGCTGTCGCTTAGCAGGTGTCTGCTGGGGCTCAGGAGGTGTAGTCTGTGCCGTCTGGCTGTTTTGTTCAGGCTGTAACCTCAACTGTGCCAGACAACTCTTGGCCCTTTCGTCGCCTTTGCCCGCAGCCTTTCCATAAAACTCCAAGGCCTTATCACGATTCTGCGAAATGCCTATACCATAATAATATAAGGTGGCGAGGTTTGTCATGGCTTTAGTGTGCCCTTGTTCGGCAGCCTTGCCAAACCAATAGACAGCACTGGCGAAGTCTTCCTTGTCCTGATAAAGTATGCCTAAGTTGTAGAGGGCTTTGGGATGGTTCTTTTCTGTCGCCTTCCGATACCACTCTGCCGCCTTGGTAAAGTCTTTCGCCACACCTTCACCATAGTGGTACATCACACCCAGGTTATTCTGAGCATCAGCATTTCCGCCATTGGCTGCCCTTTGGAAGAAAGTAAGAGCATTGGCATAGTCCTTTTTATCATAGAACCTGCTGCCTGTCTGATAGTCAGTATCTCCATTCCCCCCTATCTGTCCCATGGAGAACAGAGGGATTAGGAGAGATAAAACAACAAACAAGAGCCTTATCATATCAATATTAGTTAATAATTTGCTTTTAATTATAATGCAAAGGTAACTAATTTTTTATAAAGAAAAGAATTTTTAGACGATTTTTTATAAAAAGTGATAATTCTCCAGACTCTACACCATCACGTACTCATTACCAGACATCAAAGATACACCACATTCTTCGGATGTCCGCTCAGAAATGAGCCTCCTCCCACGACGAATCGCCCAGG
>Ga0247611_10010786_pt1 | contig 10672 bp, 10 predicted proteins | sample 177DNAGHGhighgp2_FD_192422 | JGI IMG/M metagenome (GOLD analysis project Ga0247611, IMG submission 192422) | Sheep rumen microbial communities from Palmerston North, Manawatu-Wanganui, New Zealand - 1770 DNA GHGhigh gp2 | ecosystem: Host-associated > Mammals > Digestive system > Stomach > Rumen... | reverse complement strand
GCGTTTCATGCTTCCCGACACATTGGGTGTGCTCAATCCTCTGAACGTAGGCAAATACATACAGCAGATGGTGGATTGGTTCCCTACCCTACACTTCGACTTCCACAGTCATAACGACTACGACCTTGCAGTTGCAAACGCATTGTCGGCCATATACAGCGGTTGCAAAGGCATCCACACATCTATCAACGGATTGGGTGAACGAGCTGGCAATGCTCCATTATCCAGCGTGCAGGCAGGTATAAAAGACCAGCTACATCTCGACACATCCATTAATGAAGAGAAGCTGTATTCCACTGCCAAGATGGTGGAGGGCTTCAGCGGCATAGCCGTTCCTCCGAACAAGCCAATCGTTGGCGAGAGTGTGTTCACTCAGGTGGCAGGCGTTCATGCCGACGGCGACAAGAAGAACAACCTCTACTGCAACGACCTGCTTCCCGAGCGATTCGGTCGCAAGCGTGAATATGCTTTGGGCAAGAACAGCGGCAAGGCCAACATATTGAAAAATCTTGAAGAATTGGGGCTGGAACTCACGCCGGAGCAGACAAAACGCGTGACCGACCGCATCATAGAATTAGGCGACAAGAAGCAACTCATCACCCAGGAAGACCTTCCATATATTGTGAACGACGTGCTCAAGCATAGCACACCAGAAGACAAGGTGAAACTGTTGAGCTATATGGTTTCCACAGCCTACGGACTGAAGCCAATGGCAAGCGTAAAGATGGAAATCAACGGGGAGGTATATGAGGAGAGCGCAATGGGCGACGGTATGTATGACGCATTCATACATGCAGTTCGACATATCTATCGCGACAAGCTTCAGCGCACATTCCCTTGGCTGACCAACTATGCAGTGAGCATTCCACCCGGCGGGCGCACCGATGCACTGGTACAGACCAGCATATCATGGACCTACAACGACAAGACATATCGCACACGGGCACTTGATGCCGACCAGACCGAAGCAGCCATCAAAGCAACGATCAAGATGCTTAATGTGCTGGAGAATGAATAGGGCATTTTAAATTTTAAATTAGGAATTAGGAATTAGGAATGAGGAATGAGGAATTAGGAATTAGGAATGAGGAATGAGGAATGAGGAATGAGGAATTAGGAATTAGGAATTAGGAATGAGGAATGAGGAATGAGGAATGAGGAATGAGGAATGAGGATTTAGGAATGAGGATTTAGGAATGAGGAATGAGGAATTAGGAATTAGGAATTAGGAATTAGGAATTAGAAATGAAGCCATGCGGATGGGTAGAAGGATTTAGAGTGGACAGATGAGTATGGATAACATATGAATAAAAGGGCAATGGATCAGATGAACGATTCATTGCCCTTTCGATATATAAGGGTTCTCGGATTTCGAGCTGTTAGTTTCCTGTATAGATGATGTTTATACTGCTATTCTTTCGTAATTCTGGATATTATATGGTATTGGTTGTATTATTTTTGTTCGAATATATCCTTGAGGCTTCCTATAGAGCTGAGTGCTGTAGTAGCTTCGTAAGGTAGGTAAACGGTTTTGTTTCCCTGTCCGCTGGCTATATCTCTCAAAGTGCTGATATACTTGTCTGCGAGTAGATATTGAGCCGGCGACATCTTGGCATCCTTGATTGCTTCCGCCACTTTGGCTATAGCTTCAGCTTCGGCGTTAGCCTGCAAGATTTTAGCCTCAGCAATACCCTGAGCATCGAGAATTTTCTTTTGTTTCTCGGCTTCAGCCCTGTTGATGGCTGCAATCTTCATACCTTCAGACGTGAGTACAGCCGCTTCCTTGTCACCATTAGCCTTTGTCACCTGTGCACGGCGTTCGCGCTCAGCCTGCATCTGCTGTTCCATGGCATCACGCACACTGTTAGGAGGCATAATGTCCTGAAGCTCCACACGGTTCACCTTCACTCCCCATTTGTTGGTAGCTTCATCGAGCACGAGGCGCAGTTTGGAGTTGATGGTGTCGCGTGATGTGAGCGTCTCATCGAGTTCGAGTTCACCGATAACGTTTCTCAATGTTGTTTGTGCCAGTTTCTCGATTGCCATTGGCAGGTTATCGATTTCATATACAGCTTTAAACGGGTCCATGATCTGATAATACAGGAGAGCGTTGATGCTTGTCTGCACATTGTCGCGCGTAATCACGCTCTGACGCGGGAAATCGAACACCTGTTCACGCAGGTCGATACGTTTCCTTTGTGCAAACTTGAACATAATCCTCCCGTCGAGGGTCTGAGTGGAATAGCGCATATTAATAGGTCTTGCAGACTCAAAAATAGGCCAAATGATGTTGATTCCAGACTGGAGAGTACGATGATACTTACCGAGTCGCTCCACCACCATGGTTTCCGACTGTTTTACGATATTGAATCCCTTCACCACGAATATAAATACTACAAACGCGAGGATGGCGAAGATAATAGTCCCACTTGATATTTCCATAATTCAGATAGTTTATGAATAGTTTATGATTAGAAATTATAATTTACTAACAGTAAGGACAATGCTTTCCACCTTTTCCACCCTAACCTTTTCGCCTTCTGCAATGACGGCAGCATCTGAAGAGACGGCTCTCCAATCGTCGCCATCGATAGCCACCCGACCCTTTCCTTCAGCATTATTGATTTCCTCAGTTACCTTAGCAGTTCTTCCTATGAGCGCATCTACATTCGATTTGCGTTGCGCCTCGTCAGACTTATAGAAATGCTTGAGCATAAACGGACGAACTGTGACGAATGCCACGATTGTGAACACCGAGAACAGCACGAGTTGCCATGCCAATCCGAGTCCCAGAGCTGCTCCTATGGCAGCGGCCACTGCTCCTACTGAGAAACAAGCCACAGCGAATCCAGCAGTGAATATCTCGAAAATAATGAAAAACAGAGCTACTATTACCCATATCACCCATGCAGAGAAGAAAGAGGATGATGTTTCCTCGGGTTTTTCCATTAATTGTCTAAGAATTTCAGGCGGTATGGCTGCATCGAGAATTGATGACAGTGAAAAAAGTATGTTTGCCATAATGAATTATTTATGTGTTTTCTGTATTACCATGCAAACTTACATAAAAAAAATAAAACATTCAAGAAAAAAATATGTTTTTTTAATGAAAAATGAATAAAGGAAAACGAATAATTATTATACTAGTAATGAAAAAAGAATAATTATTTTGTAGTTCGAAAAAAAAGTATTAACTTTGCATCCACTTTGGCGAAGCCTCTGCCGTGGGTTGGCAAACTGTTGATAGTCCCAATCCGAAGAGAGACCGGGAATGCTTCGTTGGACAAACAATAACATTAAACAAAAGAAACAATGGATTTATTGAAAGTAGCTGAACAAGCTTTTGACACTGGCAAGGTAGAACAGCTTCCTAAGTTCAAGGCAGGTGACACAATCACAGTGGCATACCGCATCAAGGAGGGTAACAAAGAGCGTATCCAGCTTTACCGTGGTGTTGTAATCAAGATTAACGGCGAGGGTGCTAAAAAACGTTTCACTGTTCGCAAGATGTCTGGCACAGTAGGTGTAGAACGTATATTCCCTCTTGAATCTCCAAACATCGAATCAATTGAAGTGAACAAGGTAGGTAAGGTACGCCGTGCTAAGCTCTACTACCTGCGCAATCTGACAGGTAAGAAAGCTCGTATCAAGGAAAAGCTTACAAGAAAGTCAGAAGCTGAGGCTTAAAGATAAAAAATCCTTTCTGTTTTCAGAAAGGATTTTTTTATGAAAAACGAAAAAATATTTTAGTATTTTAGACGATGAGACGACAATTTTTATAGGTTGTTTATACATAGCAATCGGGTGCATGGAAACATTCCATGCACCCGATTGCTATGTATTGCTTACTGAAGATTACAAGTTAGGGTTGATTTCGTTCCATTTTTCGATTGGCGGAACAATGTTGAGTGTTACGAGTTCGTCGCGCATCTTGCATAGATGTTCGTAGCTTGCATCAAGTTTAGCCAGTTCCTCAGGAGTTCCACAAGGCACCTTGAATGTGCATCCATCGGTAGTGAGCTGTGTGTCCATAGCCATCATGATGTGGTCGTACTTGTCGGTCTTCACGTATGTTCCGGCAGGATATCTGAATGGTTCTCCACCCATAACCGAGCGAATCATCTCTACAGAGAGGTATGAAGGGCTCTGGAATGAGCTTCTTCCGCGCAGCTTAATGATGGCCGCTCCACCCTTCGTAACTGCAGTCTTCATCTCTTCCCATTCAGTTTCTGGGAATTCAGGAGTTCCAATGAGTTCGGTGAGTGGTTTGCCATCGATCTTCACATTGCTTCCGAACACAGCCATCTGCTCTCCGTGTCCACCATAAGTGGCACATCCGGTCACCTTGCTCTGCATAACGCCGAATTTCTTAGCGAGTGCGCTCTGCAAACGAGTGGAGTCGAGTCCGGCAAGAGTAGTCACTTGTCCTGGTTTCAGTCCTGAATAGAGGAGAGTCACAAGACCTGTGAGATCAGCCGGGTTGAAGATAATCACCACGTGTTTCACGTCAGGGCAATAAGTCTTGATATTCTTTCCGAGGTCCTCGGCGATTTTGCAGTTGCCAGCAAGTAGGTCTTCACGTGTCATGCCCTCCTTACGAGGAGCACCGCCTGAAGATATGATATACTTGGCATCCTTGAAAGCCTCTGCCACGTCAGTAGTGGCCACGATGTTGACATCTCCGAATCCACTCTGTCGCATCTCCTCAGCCACACCTTCTGGCGAGAACACGTCGTATAGGCAGATATTACTTGTAAGTCCCATCATGAGGGCAGTCTGCACCATGTTACTACCGATCATGCCGGCAGCACCAACAATCACCAATTTGTCGTCAGTTAAAAAAGCCATAATTTTTTTATGTTTTAAAGTTAATGAAAATAGTGTCGTTCAAGATTATTCAAGGGTTATTGCATTTTCCATGAATATTATGCAAATATAGTGAAAGCTGAGCGAAGAACAAAATAAAATTGATTTTATTTTTTCCGAAGCGCATCCTATATTATTCGATATAGTGAAAGCTGAGCGAAGAACAAAATAAAATTGATTTTAGTTGACAATAAGCAAACGAGTTGACGATTTAGTTGTGGTTTGGTTGATAACAAAGAGAGTATTTAAGAGAAATGTTTTTAAAAACATTGTTTTTATTTTGCAATGGATATAATTTTCATTAAATTTGCAAGTTAGAACAAATACTTACAAGGTTATTAACAATAAACATTATAGAGATGAAAAAGATTTTTCACAGAATTAGTTATGGTGTTTCTGTGCACTATAGAGTTGTCTAAATGGCTAAGATAATCTATAACAGGCATATTCCCTTTGGCTCCTATCTGGCCATAAATCTGTTTGGGATTATCTTCGTTAAGAGCAAGAGACGCCTTTCGCGCCGCGAGCTCAACCACGAGCTGATACATAGCCGACAACAAGCAGAGATGCTATGGGTGTTCTTCTACTTGTGGTACGCTTTGGAATGGTTTTTCAGATTGGTTCAGTATCGGTCAACTACCCGTGCCTACTACAACATATCGTTTGAACGCGAGGCCTACGCCAATGAAAAGGACTTGCTATATAGAAGGCGAAGAGGATTCTGGGCATGGATTTCTTATTTGAATAGAAATGAGGAATTAGGAATTAGGAATTAGGAATTAGAAATTAGGAATTGGAAATTAGGAATTAGGAATTGGATTATAAGCTAAAGAAGTGTTTTTTTATTTATTTTAGATTTAATAAAAGTATTAAATATTTCACAAATTAACAATATAAAATAAAAATATTATCATGGAAAAATTAGTAATTAATTCTTATGACGAATTTGCAGCTCATCTTGGTGAAAAATTAGGAGAGAGCGACTGGGTGTTGGTAGACCAAGATCGTATCAACAAGTTTGCCGATGCCACACTTGACCACCAGTGGATTCACGTAGACGTGGAGCGTGCCAAGAAAGAAAGTCAGTTTAAGTCGACTATTGCCCACGGCTATCTTACCTTGTCGTTGTTGCCATATATGTGGAATCAGATAATAGAGGTTAACAACCTGAAGATGATGGTGAACTATGGCATGGACAAGATGAGATTCGGTCAGGCAGTGTTGACCGGCAGTCGTCTTCGCCTTGTGACTTATCTCCACTCGATTATCAACCTTCGCGGCACCTGCAAGGCAGAGATTAAGTTCACCATAGAAATAGAAGGCGCCAAGAAGCCAGCACTTGAGGGCATTGCCACGTTCCTCTATCTGTTCAACAACTAATTTCACGGACGTCAGCATAGATATTGATAGCATAGACACTCAGATTGTTATGTCTGTCAGAATTTTGCACATAATAACAGCATTGTTGCTATGCCCTGTAAGTGCGTTGGCACATCCAGAGCATAAGAGCACAAACGTTGACGGCAAATATTCTCATGCGGCGAGCACTGAAACGTTGAGTATAGAGGGCGACAGCGTCATAGACGACACAGTTCACGCAGTTCATCCAGACACTCTTTCTGAACCTCGTGACACTACATCAGCTTTTGAGCATGTGTTCAACGCTTTCGACAAAGTACTGACGACAGCCCCTGTGCTTGAGCAGATGCTGGTTGACTCGCTTGATATGGACAGTGCCGAATTCGTTGACCTGAGTCGCAAGAAGAAACTTCGCTTGCTGGGTCAGTTTATCGATGCTCAATTCACTGAGTGGAACAACATCGACACCACCTACATCATGCCTCAGCTCTATGACTATGCAGTGATGATACAGTCGACCACCACGTTTGAGAACTTCACGATACGCAGTCTGGGCGATCAACAGCAGACGCTTCGATTCTCTCCAAACCCCACCTTCCGACTTGGAGGCTATTTCGGCTGGCGCTGGCTCTTTCTTGGCTACACGTTCGACATTGGCGGACTACTCGGTCATAAACACGGCAATACAAAAAAGCAAGAATTCGATCTTAGCTTCTATACATCGAAGGTTGGCATCGACCTCTATTGGCGCAAGACGGGCAACGATTTCCGCTATGCGAATCTGGACGATTTGTTCACAGCAGAAAATCCACGTCCAAAAGGCCTAAGCGATGACTTTAGCGGTCTGGACATCATGACTCGTGGTTTCAACGTGTACTACATCTTCAACCACCGCCACTTCTCCTACCCCGCAGCATTCTCTCAGAGCACTTGTCAGAGGCGTTCCTGCGGCACGTTTAAGTTGGGTTTTTCATTCACCTATCATAAGGTGTCGCTCGACGAGAGCAAGTTCGACCCAGCTATAGTGCCCCATCTGGACCCATCGCTGTTTTTCAACAATGTGAAGTATAACGACTTCTCCATCAATTTCGGCTATGCCTACAACTGGGTGTTCCGCAAGAACTGGCTTTTAAGCGTGTCGCTCTCTCCAGGAATTGCCTACAACGTGACCTACTACAATGCCGACAACATAGCATCGGGTTCGGAGAAGGAGGAAGACAGTCAGTTTCGTCATTTCAGTTTCGACAAGCTTGACATCGACTTCATCACACGCGTGGGACTGGTGTACAACAACTCGAAGTACTTTGCCGGCATGTCGTTTCGCTTTCACTCGTTCGACTACAAGAACCGTAAGGTTGGAATGAACAACTCGTTTGCCTATCTGAATTTTTATGTGGGACTGAATTTCAAGAAGAAGAAGGAGTTTAAATGATTTTTTTTAGTTAACAAGTAGACAAGTTGTTTGTAGTAGTAAACGAAATTTTAGTAGATGAGTTGGTTGTATTGGTAGATGGGCTTTGTACAAAGTTTAGAACTAATATATTAGACATATATCATTTATTACTTATTTATTAACTAAAAAACGGAGAGACAATGAAAAAGAAATTATTATGTGTTCTGGCCGCCGTGATGATGTGCGGCAGCGTTGTTATCACAACTTCGTGTGAGACCTTGCTCAAGGGCACGTTAGACGTGATTGAATCAGCCAAGTTTTTTGGTGTTTGGGAAGTAGCCAAGTACTCAAGCAATGGAGGTTCAACTTATGCAGTAGGTTCGCAGTGGACTTTCGACAGTCAGGACCTTGCTTACAATGTAGATGGAGAAACGGGTAAATGGATAGCCAAAGGCGGTGTTTTGTATCTTACTCCAAAAGGCAAGTCAGAAGAGATTGCGTTTGGTACTATCACCAGTTCATCTAAGAAGGAGATTGTTATTGACGTGAACGGTTATAACAACCACAACGGAACGGTCACCATCAAGAAGGTCAAAGACCTGGAGACCAAGAAATAAGGATAACCTCTGGATTATACCGATATCCAATCGTGTATAAATATAGCTCATAAGACGGAACAAAAATCCGCAACCCCTTATTTAGGTGTGTTGCGGATTTTGTTGTATTGCAGACGAGTCTGATTCGCCGGAATCATTCATTTAGAGTTTTAAATCAAAATAAAACCTAATTACTTACAAAATCAACCTTAAATATCCTCAATAACCCCCAAATAAATTGTCAATATGTCCGAATTAATGTTTCTTTCGTGCTACAAAAAAGATAAAAAATTCAAAGGATATAATTATAATCCTTTGAATTTCAGCATTGTAGCGAGAAAGGGACTTGAACCCTTGACCTTCGGATTATGAATCCGACGCTCTAACCAGCTGAGCTATCTCGCCATCCACATAGCCTTGATGGCTGTGTTTTTATTTGCGAATGCAAAGGTACACAAAATTTCTTAACCTGCAAACTATAATTGTAGTTTTTTTCAAAAGATTTTGTTTAAGAGCCCCCAAAAAGGCTGTTGCTATACGCTATCACTCTGAAAACGGGATTATTGTGAATAAATAAGTTTTTGTTTCTTGCATCTGTTAATTAAATCTACATTTTTGTAACCACGAATTATTCTAATTTAAGCGAATCGTTTTTGACTATGGGAGCGATAAACAATTCATATTTGCCGACGGTGTAACAGCCAAGATTAAAGACGGCAAACTCTATGTCCTTCTCTCTTGGAGCACCTACGTGGAACTGATGGAAAATGCCAGCAACACAACCCGGGCATAGCAGTTGGTGGTGGAGTGAAAGAGAATAACTGATAAGCAATTACACATTTTGTTAATAAATTCGCAAAAAATTTATATTTTTTTTTGTTGTTTATATATTTTATCATATATTTGCATCAATAAATACATTAAAAGCAATTTAACACATTACAATTCTTATTCAAGCATACATATAATTAGCAAAAGAAACTATACTATACAAACAATAAATGAGCTTTAAGCTCCTGCCCTCCAGCTTCGAATACCGCCAACATTCACCATATGGGAGCAAGATGCATAATGTTTACACATTAATTGTGTAGGATTGTGTATATATAATAGATGGCCAGACGATGGTAATCCGAAGCTTAGGTAACAGCAGAGGATTATCGTCGTCTTTTTTTGTCAAATAAGATACAATTATAATTTATTATCAAAATAATTATCAACTCAAAAAAAACAATTTACTATGAAAAAAAAACTATTACATTTTTTCCCATTTCTCATGACCATAATGGTTGTAGGTTTTACATCGTGTTCAGATGATGATGATAATAATGATAAGATTAATATTGTAGGCAATTGGGTCACCTATAAGGCAGACGCTTCCTTTGAGAACGGTAAAGAAGGCTTCACAACAGACGTTACAAAGACGAGGAACAACATGGCATATTATCGTGAGTTCTTTTTTGAATATGGCAATAAGTGTACATATCGTTTCTACAGAGTAACCGAAGACAACAAACTGATTTGGACAGAAGAAGAGACATCTTATACATTGGATGGCAATAAGGTTATTGTACCAGTAACAGGTCGTGAATACGAGCTATTTTACATAAGCGAAATTAACGAGCTTATATTTTATGAGAGAGAATACGACGAAAAGGATGGTTGGGCTAATGAAACATTTTATCTTAAAAGATAAACATCGATTTCCATCTTATCCTAAAGACTTATTCATATCAGAACATTTTTTTCATATTTAGATACAAATACATAACTGGCACACTATTTAACAAAACGGACAAAAATTTGTACTATATTTGTATTTTTAGTATATTTGCCAAAGATTAAAACGAGAATAAATCAATTATATTACTGTTTTTACATTTACATTAGTAACAATTATTAGAGAAAGTCAAGATTTACACAAAGGACGTTTAATGTCACTAGGTGGGATTACGTTCAAAAAGGGATTAAACAATTAAAATTAATGCAAGTTAGTTCCCTTTGTAACTATTTTTTAGGATAAATGAGCTTTAAGCTCTTGCCCTCCAGCTTCGAATACCGCCAATATTCACCATATGAGAGCAAGATGCATAAAGTTTCCACTATGGTGTGGAAACTTGTGCGCTTGTATATATGGAAGGTCACTTGGCGGTTACCTGAAGCTGATATAAGTTGCACAGGTTACCCGCCATTTTTTTTGTTCCTTATTTCATATTAATCTCCTTTAATTAAATCATCACAAACAAAAAAGAGATTAACAAATATTTACAAATTTAAAAACCAAAAATCATGAAGAAGATTAAAATTATTATTGCAGTTGTCATCATGTCATTTAGCATTGCTGCTAATGCACAAGTAGAAAAAAAAGTTAAAAGTCTACCCGTTGGCGGAATTAAACCAGTGCGTACTTAATCCTGCCTATGGGTTTGTTGTTAATGTAATTGATGTATTGTAATGC
>Ga0247611_10010784_pt1 | contig 10672 bp, 9 predicted proteins | sample 177DNAGHGhighgp2_FD_192422 | JGI IMG/M metagenome (GOLD analysis project Ga0247611, IMG submission 192422) | Sheep rumen microbial communities from Palmerston North, Manawatu-Wanganui, New Zealand - 1770 DNA GHGhigh gp2 | ecosystem: Host-associated > Mammals > Digestive system > Stomach > Rumen ... | reverse complement strand
TGCGCAGGTCATGCCCAGCATATAGGTCCCGCCCAGCATATACCCGCCGCCGTGAATCCACAGGATGCCCGGAACAGGGCCCGAAGTTTCCTTGGGCTGGAGGACCTTCATCTTCATGCTCCGTCCGCCGGATTCGATGCGCACGGTGCAGGTACTGTACGATTTCCCGGCGCAGCCGAGTGCGACCAGAAGGGCAAGCAATATGCAGAGGAGGCGTTTCACTATAGGTATTCCTCCAAAAACTCCGATGCATCCGCCACGCAGTCCGGGCAGTCGCGAAGTGGCTTGCCCGTGCCGATGCCCTTCAGGAGTTTGCACTGGGTGGCGCCATTGCGCTGCTGGAACTTGGCCATGATTTCCTTCATGCGTGCGCGAGAGGTGTTGCGGTCCTTGGTGGCCAGGCCGACAATCATGCCGGCACCCACCAGCGCACCGCAGGTGCCTTCCATATTGCCCATGCCGGTTCCATAGGCTCCGGCAATGTCCAGCGCCGTCTGAGCGTCCAGGCCCACGAGGTCGCAATAGGTGCAGACCACCGCCTGTGCGCAGTTATGGGAGTTGCAGCGTTTCTTCTCCGCTGCCAGGTGTTTGCGGGTTTCCATTTGTAAGTCAATGTATTTCTTTACCAAAGGGGAAAATGCTTCCGATGGCCATCTTGAAGTGCTGAAGGCCCCATGGAATGCCCACTATAGTAACGCAGAAAAGCAGCCCGCAAACAAGGTGGATGATGGCAATCTCCCACCATCCCAAGAGAATCCAGATGAGGTTCATCACGACGGACAGGCAGCCCGGTTGATTAGGGCCGTCCACCAGCTCATGGCCAAACGGCCAGAGGGCGTAGGTGCCCAGCTTGAAGAGTTGGACGCCAAAAGGAACGCCGATAATGCTGATACACATCAGCAGCCCTACGATGTAGTATATTATGGCGATAAGGATACCGCCGAGGATGAACCAGAGTATGTTGCCAATTGAGTTCATAGATTCATGGAATCTTCTTCTTTCTTAAATGCTTCCGAAATCTCATCCTTCACATACGCTTCCAGGCATCTCTGCTTATAAGCAAACCAACCCTGACGATAAGGGCAACCGTCAATAACAGCCTTGAATCGGGCAAAGGGATGATTGTTGGAAAGGGCAGCTATTAGCTTGCCCCTGAGAGATGGCTCACCCTCGGGCAACTCATCTACAAAGCCCTCCATAAATCTAAAGGACTCATATGATTCAGGCGGGGTCAACGTGATACGCCTTTCCCATGAATCTACTCTCTCCAGAAGCTCGGCATCCTCATTCGGTGTTTCAGAATACTCCCAGGAGCCGGGATTCAAGGTAAAGATGGTCTCATTTGTATCCGGGTTCAAATAGCATCTATGACCACAGTCAAGCATTTCGGCAATCTCACGTACTATTTCGTCCGGAAGAGTCGCATTACCTTCCTCCAGATAAAGAACATCCTTGCCATTATTCTTGGCGTATTCTATTTCCGACCGAGTACTCTCGCCGATGTAGCCACCGACATTGATGACGAAGATGGCATCGGCCATATCAATCTTGCGCTTGTGCATATCATCCAGCATCTCCTTGGTCCCTTCGGTCCAGACTTCGTCATCACCGCTGTGGCCAAACAGACCAACACTGATGACGATGTTCCCCTCGAGTGTAAGACGTTTCTGTGCCTCCAGAAACTGCTTCTTGAAGCGTGTACTGCCGCAGAGGGTTATGACTTTATATTTGCCAACCATAATACCTATATCAGAGCTATATCAGAGCATTTCGGGAACTTAGTAGGGATTACTGATAATCTGAATGGCAGTGCTGAATCATCAACTTCTTCCCACGCCTTATCCATCATGTCAAGCTCCTGACACTGTTGAAGGACCAGTTTCAGATAGCGCCGCAGGACCATTATGGATGGGAATTGCCCACGCTCATTATACCAGGTCATGAGGTCCTTCTTCCCTTTGGAGCTGTTGCAGGATTTACAACTGCATACCAGATTCTCCACGTGGTCTGCTCCGCCTTTTATACGGGGGAAGAGGTGGTCAACTGATAAATTCTCGGTAGAGCCGCAGTAAACACAGCGGGCGCCATTCTCCATCTTCCAGCGCTCATCCTTGAACAGGGAACTTACCTGCAATTTCCCCGATAGCAGCCCTTTGTACATCCGCATCCGGATGATGAAGGAAGTCTTGTCGTAGGTCGGGAGCCCTCGGTTGATGCCATCGTGAGCCATCGCCAGGTTGGCGTATGACCAGTAAATAAGTTCAGCAACAGTATGAGGCGTAATTGAAGGCATCAGTTATCTTATCTCTTACAAAGATAGCCAACTTTCTATAAACAAGCACAATAAAAACAACTACAGTATGATTTACGGTTACATCAGAGTCAGCAGCGACAAACAGACTGTTGAAAATCAAAGGTTTGAAATCAACAACTTTTGCTCCCGGGAATCGATGACTATTGACGGGTGGATTGAGGAGACCATAAGCGGGACAAAAAACTACAACAAGCGCCAGCTGGGAAAACTCCTGAAGCGTGTCCAGAAAGATGACCTCATTATCTGTGCGGAACTATCCCGCCTGGGAAGAAACCTATTTATGATTATGGAAATCCTGAACATCTGCATGACCAAGGAGTGCCGGGTGTGGACCATCAAGGACAATTACCGACTGGGCGAGGACATCCAAAGCAAGGTGCTTGCCTTTGCCTTCGGGCTTTCGGCGGAGATAGAGCGCAATCTTATCAGTCAGCGGACAAAGGAAGCGTTGGCCAGGAAAAAGGCCGAGGGCGTGGTCCTTGGGCGTCCAATGGGCAGGAAAACCGAGGAGGGTAAGTATAAGCTCTTTCCAAAGCGGACGCTCATCGTAGAACTGCTCCGCGCCGGGGTGTCGCAGCGGAAGATTGCGAAGATTTGCAAGGTGGACCGGAACACTTTGGGGCGGTACATCCATTCATTTCTGAAATAATAGGAGCGATTATGTGCAGACACACGTACAACTTTCATCCTTCCAGACCAATGATACATGGTCTATTTTGAGCGAAATTGAACTCAGCATAAAGCGTAAGGTCGAGGAAGCCGGTGTGCCGCTCAAGAATTGGGATGTTGAAATGTATCGAGGGGTTCTTACAGGTTACAACGATGCGTTCATTATCACATCTGAGAGGCGTGAAGAGATTTTGTCGAATTGTGCAGATGATTCGGAGAGAGAAAGAACGGCGGAAATCATACGACCACATAAGCGCAGTTCCTGAGATTGTATGGGGTATCGCCTTTGTCCGCGCGGGATTCAATCTTATCCCAATAATAATCAAGATGTTGCTTAATAGCCGGATAGTCCTCTATATGTACTCGTTCAAATGAGTCTTTTATCCCATTGTGGGTATTAATAAGCCATAAATCAGCCCATTCATAGCCGTATCTGCGAATATCCCGGCCACGGAGAATCGGACGAATTTTCGAAGCCAAAGATTATTTACCCAAACATGACTAAGTTTTTACCCTTCGTCTATGATACATCCGGCTTAGTCACGAATCAGAAATGCTTCATTATCACTGGAAAACGGCTCGCATTTCTCACGGCATTCCTTAATTCATCTCTCTTCAAATTCTGCTTTGCCGACAAGTTCCCAGAGCTTCAAGGAAAGACCAGAGAACTCAGCAAAATTTTCATGGATGAGATTCCTGTAGTGGAGGTCAGTGACGATGAAGAAGTTCGCTTCTTAATGCTTGTTGAGGCAACCCAAAGGAATATCTCAAAGGAAAAGCTCTTGGAGATTGATAATGCCATTTTCGACCTGTACCAACTCACCAAGGAAGAGAGAGAATATGTAGGTTTTATTGATTTCGGAGATATGCAATCTCTAGCTCAGTAAAGCCAAACAATGATTCGATAATCTCTTCTAATCGACTGTTCTTCAGTTCGTCTGACGCATCAGAGTTGAAAACATCCTCAATTGATACTACAACCTCTTCCCGAGGGAGAGGCACTGGAATCTGCTCTACAAACATAGGTTTATACTCGAAGAAGCCGCCATTTCTGACTACGCCCAGATTTCGAATGTAGTAGTCCGCCACTTTTGAGTTTAGCATTGCCAACAGGTATTGACTCCCGGGCACAATCATACATGCAGGGGCGTTGATAAACATGTTTTCTGGAGCCATTGCATAGCTACCCCTGGTGTTGAGGTTACCCCAAACTATCTTTGGCTTCGAAAATTCGTCCCAATAACTGATGCTATCTTGGGTTTCAAACCATTTATTGCTGGTTTTCTTGCGGGCTTTGACCTTCTCACCATCAATGATGTACTCTTTCCCAGTTTGCTCTAAACGCTCAATACCAAACGACAGTAAGAACTCTTTAAGTGTCGGATAATCATCAATGTTATACTGGCGGGAGGGGAACGTCGCAATAATAAACTGATCAGCCCATTCATAGCCGTATCTGCGAATATCCCGGCCACGGAGAATCGGTCGAATGATTTCCGCCGTCCGCTGGCGCTCATCTTCGCTTTGGCAAGCACTCAGAATCTCATCCCGCTTTGCTGAATCAATGATAAAAGCATCATTGAATCCGGTCTTGATGCCATAATTGATCTGAATGTCCCAATCTTTCAAGGGAGTACCGACGGCTTCAATTTTCGTCTTGATGGATCGCTCAATATCGGAAAGAATCGACCACGATTCTGATGAAGAGAAGCTTGAAAGGACGGCATGTGTCTGCACATAATCGCTCAATTTGCTTACATCAAAACCATCCTCAACAGAGCATGAGAGTGTATGCCCCTGGTTGCCACACTTCTCCAGCGAAAGAATATTCACCAAAACTGTAGCTGAGTCGAATATCTTGTTGTTTGCGAAGTCAATAAGCAGCGTTGGATTGTACTTGGATGAAAGATGTTCACGCAAGGATTTTCCGTAACCGGCTCTCATCCATTTGTTTGAAGTAATGAACGACAGCAGCGCCCCGGGCTTCAGGAGCTTCATTCCCATCTCGTAGAACAGGCAGTAGATGTCACCGGTACGCTCGTAGGTCTCGTAGTTGATCTTTTGGAGAGCGTCGGCATCTGCACCCATCTTCTGAAGCTGGATGTAAGGCGGGTTGCCAATCACGCAGTCGAAGCCGACGAAATGGCCATTTTCGTCCAGGACTTCTGGGAATTCGATGCGCCATTCAAAGGCGCCGACAAAAATCTTGTTGTCCCGGATTTCGTCCACATCGGCCTGTATCTTGGCAATCTTGGCTTGCAGGTCCTTGGCTTGCTTGTCGCGCTGGGCCTGCTCTTTCTTGCTGATTTCGAATAGTTGCGGTGCCAGCAGGTTGCTCAGTTGACCTTCTAGCTGACGCTTGCGGACCAGCTTGGGGTCATTCAGGCCTATCTGGGTGCGGAGGTTCCCCTTAATCTGGCGCAGGTAATCCTCCAGGTCGCGTTTCTCCTCCTTACTATGGGCGTTTTTGTAGTCGCTCACGGCTTTGCGATAGTCGCTGATGGAGATGCCGTTATTGCGGAGGATTTCGGAGATATCCTGTCCAAGGTCAAAGCGGTGCAGGAGTGAGTTGCCCACCTTGATGTTGATGTCGATATTGGGCAGGGTCTCCAGATCGGTGTAGTCGCTCTCCTTGGTGTAATAAGCGTTCTTCAGTAGTTCTATCCACAGGCGAAGGCGGCAGATATTGACAGCGTTGGGGTTGAGATCCACGCCGAAGAGGCAGTTTTCGATGATTTTGCGCTTCTCGTTGAAGAGGGTTTCCTGGATGCGCTGGCTCTCGGGGTTACCCGGGATGTAGCTTACTGGATTACCGTCCTCGTCGGATACAAGGAGTTCATCGTTCTCTATATCAATGCTATAATCCTGCTTCTTGATACGCTTACCGGAACCGTCGATAAGGATGCCAAGGTCGTATTTTGTGCGGATGACCTCGTTAAGGACTGATACAAGGAAGTGGCCGGAGCCTACAGCCGGATCGCAGATGCGAAGGGAATCGACAATGGCGTTTGCCTGGGAATAATCCTCGATGTCCTTGTTTTTCAGGGCTTCGTAATCCTTGCAGGACCAGCCCATTTCTTCATTGAAGCGACGGACGACGGTCTGCCGGATGGCCTCGCGGCTCATATACATCGTAACAGCGCCGGGCGTGAAGACGGAACCGTCGCGGTGACCGTTGATTTTCTCGAAGATAAGGCCCAGCACGGAGGCGTTGATGAGGGTCTTGGCCTGTTCCTGTACTTCCTCGGATCCCTCGCTGGCAAAGTCATAGGCATCCAGGAACTCCAACAGGTAGCGGAGCGTCGGGAGTTTGGCGTAGCGCGGTTTCTGACCGTCTTTGAGCACCGTCCCGCCATACAGAGGCAGTTCACTGTTGTCAAGACCACTGATTTTAATAGTCTGTCGTTCAAGTGGGCTGACCTCAAATAACGAACTGTTCAAATATGGAACCTTCCCGAATTTCGCATTGATGGCATCCGTCCTGTCAGTCACTCTCTTCGCAAGAACTTGGAAGAAAAGCTTATTGAGTTCATCATAGTCCGGGATGACAGTCGATTTCAAAAAGGCGTATGACAAGTCTCCCTTATGATACTTAACCAATTGAGCTTCCAATAGTTTTAGGAAGAGTACACGGTTCACCCAATTGATTGTCAGGGAAAGAGCAACATTGAAAAGCTGCTCTTCCCGGTCCTTCCCAAAGGAAGAACGTTCTCGCACATCATCAAGACAGTCTTCGCTGTCAAGGATGGTGATGGCGTTTTCCAGAATGGAGGCCTGGTTACGCTCTCCTTCCTTTCGGCGGGTAATGATATGCTTGTTGCTGTCTTTCTCCACCACTTCCTCCAGTCCGATGATGTAAAGCAGTTCGCTGTAGAACTTGGTGTTGAGAGAGTTGCTGTCGTTCTGAAAGCGCTTTTTCAGCAGGTGTTCCGGGCTGAAGAACTTGAACAGTTCGATGAGGCGCTTGTCGTTGCCGGTATCGAGGAAGGGTTTGTATTTTCGAATGTCGAACCAGGTATAGGTAATCTGGTCCAGGACCTTGGCGATGAAGTCGGCGGCGATTTCCTTGTAGAAGAAATCGGTTTTTTCGGAGGTAAGGGCGCCGTCGTTGAATTCCTCGAAACGCTTGATGAGCTTTTTGTTTGAGTAGAAAAGGCGCTCAAACTCTTGGGCATCAAAGACGAAGTACTCGTAGATATTGGTGACTATCAGCTGCTTCAGCTGGATGTTCTTATTGGTGTGACGCTCGCGGAGGTAGTACAGCAGGAGTTCCTGAAGGGCCTTGCGGTTAAGGTCGTCTCGGGTAATCATTTCGCCCACATTGGTGGGCTTCTTTACCTCGATGATGACTCCTACTGGAGCCGTAATGATGCTGCCCAGATGGATAGCGCAGTCTATATCGCCATTCGGGGAAACCTTGTAACTCTGGCCGTAGAAGGTAAGCTTCAGGAAGTCCATCAGATCGCCTTTGAGCTTTTCTTCGGTATTGATGACGGAAATCTGCTCGTAGTAGTTACGCAACTGGGCTTTGAAGCCGTCAAAGACGGGCCGGTCCACGGGGACCTGCCTATATGCCTTATTCAAGGACTTGGCGATGGTTAATTCGGCCATAGTATTTGGTTTCAGTGGAATATGATTACAAAAATAAAACTTTTTGCGGTATACAGGAAACATCTGAGGCCTTCAACCTCTCCTTCAACCCCGTATTCCGCTTATTCAGGGTAAAATTCGCACCGCAATCCCCAGCGCCTTGGTGCTGCCAATCAGCACGCAAATCCGCTTCGCCCGGGTAATGCCGGCGTAAATCAGGTTCCGCTGGAACCCGTTCTCCGGGTTCTGGTAGGTTATGTGCTCTACGACACAGCAGATTTTCACGTGTTATGCATTGGAATACGCAAATTTAGCAAAAGAATTCCAATTCGGACCTTGCAAGGATTTGCACGGCTCCCGCATACTCCGTATCTTGCAGGAGAAATAGATAAAAACGATTATGAAAACTAGAAAACACTCCTCCGGAAGCCTTCTTTTGAAGATCCTCTTCTTTCCCATCTTCCTCATTCTCGGCTGGCAAAGTCAGCTGTAATTGTTCAGATTTTTAACCCTATAAATTGCTTATAATAAACGATTATTTAGGTTAATTTGTTTGTCATTTGATTTTTTGTATCTTTGCCCCCGTGAAGGTAAAGAAACATATTGAGAACGAGTATGCCGCAGGGTGTGCCAGGGTGAGCGGCGGATGCGTCGCCTACCACGGCGCTCTGCAATATTATGCCCTGCAGACGCAGCAGTTCAACACCATCTACCTGCATTCGGACAAACGCTTCCGTCCGTTTGTCATCGATGGTGTCGCATATGAGTACCATCCCCTCAAATTCACCTACAACGTAGTTATCAGTAAAGACCCGGACGGCAACCCCATTGCAGTAACCTCACTCTCCCAGACCATTGTTGACTGCATCCGGCACATAGACCTTGCAGGCGGACTGGAAGAGCTGCTTTATGCCCTTTCTTCCATTTCATACGGCCAGTTGAAGGAGAAGGACCTGATGGTATGCCTGGAGGCCTACGATAATGCCTCTTTGTGGAGCCGGACAGGATATCTCCTTTCCCTCTTCCAAGGCACCAACGGCATCGGCCAGCGCTTTCTCGATATCTGCCGTGTCAAGGGCAGCGGCGTAAAGAACAAGATTACCAGCGGCGACAGGGCGCTGGAGTTCGTACCCAAGTGGAATCTGTTCGTCCCCAAAGACATGGGAAACATGATAGCAAAAGGAACTGAATATGGAAACGAAGTCATATACTAAGAAAGAGCTTCGCAAACAGATGGAGGCTACGGGTTACCCGATGGCAACCATCGAGAAGACCATGCGCCTGCTGGAACTGCTCAAGGCCATCAATACTGATGAGTTTCTAGGTGCCAACCTGACGCTGAAGGGTGGTACTGCAATCAATATCATACACTACAGCGAAATTCCCAGGCTGAGTGTTGATCTGGACTTCGATTTGGCTCGAAATACGCTCAAAGAGGAGATGTTGCAGGTAAAGGACGAAGTATCGGCCCGCATCCGTGACCTGGCCGCATCCATGGGGTACTTCCTGAGCGATCCCCGCCCCAATTACGCCATCCACCAGACGGAACTATATTACCGGAGCGCGACCGGCAACCGGGACAAAATCAAGCTGGACATCAACTGCCTTTCCCGCTGCCATGTGTACGAGCCTGTAGTCCGTGACGCACGGAATCCCTTCCTGCAGGACGACGTGTTCCCCGTGCGGATGCTCTCCGAATATGAGCTTTTCGGGGCAAAACTGAAAGCTCTTCTGGAGCGGAACACTCCTAGGGACATTTTCGATGCTTATACCATGGAGCAGAAAGGTTTTTATCGGGACAGCGAATCCGTCTCCTTAATCCGCAAATGCATCGCCTACTATCTCTCCCTGTCCAGAGGTGTGGATATTGAACAGGCTCTGGATGCCATCCGGAAGCGTCCCATACAGGATTTCAAGAAGCAGTTGTTCCCCATACTGAAAACCGGCTATGGTTTCGTAGACCGCGACTTGATGACAGCCGAGGCCGTGAAGTGCGTATCCCGATTCCTGTCCTTCACGGAAAACGAAACCGCCTATCTGGAAGCCGCCAAAGCAGGTGAATACCGTCCGGACCTTCTTTTCGAGGGCGCTTCAGCGGAGCGTATTGCAGAGAATCCAGCCGCAAAATTCTATATCACAAAGGGTGCCTGACCGGCCGTTTCTTTCCCATCCCCATCCGGCACTGCACCTGCATGTAGTCCCAGAGTTCTTCTCCTTCGAGTATCTCCACCTGGTCCAGAAGACCCATCACGAAGCGGCCGACGCCTTCCAGGCGCATGACCTTGCCGTCGAATATCCATCGGCCGTCCTCTTCCTTGATGTGCTCCCCGGATAGCGGGTATTCCTCCAGCAGCAGGTTCCTGGCACGAAGGGTCAAGGCCAGCCGGACATGGACGGGCTTTTCCCCGCTCATGCGGAACACATCCAGTTCCGGATACTTGTGCTCTTTCTCCCTGGTCCATATCTCCGGCAGCACTTCCACCTCCCCAATGCGCGCCACCTTGAAAATCTTGTTGCGGCCGCTTCTGAGATCCAGTGCCGCCACGTTTACGCTGTTGATGTCCATCTTGAAGGGTTCTACCGTGAAATCCTTGTACACGCCCGCGCATGCGGAGGCGTAATTGTGAAAGATGGCGACATGCTTGCCGCTGATGGCCTTTCCCAGATTGGCCAATACGCGGTCCAGTCCGCGGTGGATGGTCATCTTGTGTAACTCTGCGGCATCATAGATGGCCGAAATCTTCCTCAGAAGCACCTCACGCTGCGGATTGTTTCCATCCAGACATTGAATCAGACGGCCCAGGACTGCCGCTTCCTCATCGGTGAAACACACATACTGCCTGGGGTCCACTCCTCCCCTCGGGGGCTCGACCAGTTGGAAGATGGTCCCTTCCCGCTTGACAATCACAAAGCCTGCATCCCTCAGGCTTTCAATGTACCTGTACACGGTCCGGTCGCTACATTCTACCAGCGCAGCTATTTCATCGACACTATGATAAGTCGTTCTTGCGAGAAGCTGCATCACCCGCAAGAGCCTTACAACCTTGGGCTGATCCATATACCTCGATAACAAACTATAATTCAAAATTAACACATTTT
>Ga0247611_10010783_pt1 | contig 10672 bp, 3 predicted proteins | sample 177DNAGHGhighgp2_FD_192422 | JGI IMG/M metagenome (GOLD analysis project Ga0247611, IMG submission 192422) | Sheep rumen microbial communities from Palmerston North, Manawatu-Wanganui, New Zealand - 1770 DNA GHGhigh gp2 | ecosystem: Host-associated > Mammals > Digestive system > Stomach > Rumen ... | reverse complement strand
TCATCTCCGTAACTTCCTTTGCGGTTCCCCTGAGTACCTCATCTCCGAGTGTTCTGATTTTTCTGATTGCCATACTGTTTCCCTTTCTGCGTTTTCAACTGCCGGTAAAACCGACACCCTCTGCCTCTTCTAAACTCCAATCGCCTAATCTGCAGGCAAGCTATGTATCTTTCAAACTTCCTAGAATGTATTCATCGGATCAAAATCGAACTGAATCATCTCTTTCTCAATACTGAGCCCTTTGATCCGCGCTTCCATATAATCCTTGATTGCCACCAGCTCGTCCCAGGATTTGCTCTTGTAATAAACAACCTGGCGGTAAATATCCTTCTTCTTGCCGAGGGCCGCCTTACCGGGGCCGATCTGCTTTACCTTCTCCAGATAGGAACTGCCGTCTTCCTTCGTCTTTTCGGCAATTTCCTTTGTCAGCCCTAACGAAAGCCTCGAAAGCCTTCCCCAGTCCGGTCCGAAGAACTGAACGCAGAGCATATGTCCTGCGGGCGGATAATCGAGAATTGTGCGGTACTCAATTTCCTCCGCATAAAATCCCTCATAGTCCTGTGCCGCCGCATACCGGATTGCGTAATGCTCCGGCTGGTAGGTCTGAATCACGCATTCGCCCGGCGTATCGCCTCTTCCGGCTCTTCCCGCCGCCTGCGTCAGAAGCTCAAATGTCCTTTCCGCCGCACGGTAATCGTTGTGACTTAAGGACATATCCGCAAGTAAAATTCCCATCAGCGTCACGCCCTTAAAATCATGTCCCTTGACAATCATCTGCGTGCCGAGAAGAATATCCGCCTCCCCTGCCGCAAAGCGGGATAAAATCGCCTCATAGTCCTCCGCCTTTGCCGTGGTGTCCGCATCCATGCGAAGAACCACCGCCTGCGGGAATTTTTTATGAATTGCTTCTTCAATCTGCTCGGTGCCCGCACGAAATCCGGCGATTTTCTCCGAGCCGCATTTCGGACAGTTTTTAATCATTGCCGTCGAATAGCCGCAGTAATGGCATACCAGCGTGCCTCCGCGATGCTCCGATAAGGAAATATCACAGTGGGGGCATTTGATGACCTCTCCGCATTCCCTGCAGAGGATGCTTCCGGCATACCCGCGACGGTTGATAAAGAGCATGGTCTGTTCGCCCTTTTCTAAGCGGTCACTGATCAGACCGGCAAGTTTTTTACTGAACATTGTGCGGTTGCCGTCCTTTAGCTCTTCCTTCATGTCCACAATGTCCACCTTCGGAAGCGTTCCGCCGGTTAAGCGTTCCGTCAGACGAAACTCTTTAAACTCGCCCTTCTGAATGCGGTAAAAGCTGTCCACTGACGGAGTCGCCGACCCCATCACCACACTCGCCCCCGCAATTTCGCCGAGCTTCAGCGAAAGCTCTCTGGCATGATATTTCGGCATGGTTTCGCTCTTATAGGAGCTTTCGTGTTCCTCGTCGATAATAATCATTCCGAGGTTCGGAAACGGTGCGAAAAGTGCCGAACGGGGGCCGATCATAATGGAGACCTCGCCCTCCCTGACGCGACGGAACTGCTCGTATTTTTCACCGTCCGTAAGCTTCGAATGCATTACGGCAACCTTGTCTCCGAATCGGCGGTAAAACCGCAGCAGATTCTGGTAGGTTAAGGAAATCTCGGGAATCAGTAAAATTGCCTGCTTTCCCTCTTTGATGCAGTTTTCGATTAAGCGCATATAGACTTCCGTCTTGCCGCTGCCGGTAATGCCGTATATATAATACTTCCCGTAAATTCCCGCTGCTCTGTCCCGTGCGATCTGCGTTACGATTTCCTTCTGCTCGGCACTGAGGATTGGTTTGATCTCTTCCCTGTCACGAAACGCAAACGGCAGCTCCTTCGCCTTGGTAACCTCAATCGTCAGATACCCTTCCTTTTCAAGCGATTTGACCGACTGGGAGGAAACATTTAATTTCCCCGTTACAATGCTGTAAGAAATTTTCTCACTGCTTAAAAGCTCTTCTAAAAGCCTGGCCTTGGCCTTCTGCTTCTTTTTCTGCGCTTCGGCAATTCCCTGCCGGATCACATCGACGGAAACATTCGAGCAGACCGTACGGCTCTCTTTCATTTTTGTCACGCTTTTTACGGGCAGCACGGTTTTCAGTGCAGTAATCATCGTGGAACCGTAACGTTCGCGCATATATGCCGCAAGGGCAATCAGATTTTCCTCGGCCGTAACGCTCTTCGGGGAAATTCCGAGAATTTCCTTGATTCTGCTCTCCTCGATTTCATCCGTGGGCCGAGCGGAAAATGCAATCACATAACCGGTCCTTTCGTGGTTTCCCTGTCCGAAGGGAATGCGAACTTTGGAGCCGATTCTGACGGTATCTGTAAGGCTTTCGGGAACTTTGTAGCAAAACGGACGGTCTAAGTTCTTATGGGAAATGTCCACAATCACATCCGCAAACATAACTACTCTCCTTTGGCATAATCCGTCATTACAAATTCAACATTCCGGACACCCTGAAATTCATTGAGATCCGGATAATAAGCCACTTTCATGGTAAACTCTTTTCCGCGGTAAATCTCGGCGGAACTGCCCTCCCCGAATTCGCGGTCCAGAAATTCATGGAAACAATCCAGATCCCGGAACAGTTTCAGTTTAAAGATCCTGCTTCCGCTATTTGCTTCCTTCACCGTATAAATTCCGACATTCGCATTCTTTCCGACGATTTTACCGGAGGTAAAGGTTACCTCTTTTCTGGCAAATATCGGCTTTTCGTTTTTGTTTCCGTAAGGCTCGAGCCTTGCGAGGTCGTCAACGACACGCTCCGTTACGTAGGAAAACGGCATATCCGCATCGATATAAAGAGTGTTCGTCAAATCTCCTTCGGAAAGATTTGCGTTTTCATTTAAGCGTTTTCTCAGTTCTTCCAGATTTTCCTTCGGCATTGTGATTCCCGCTGCCATCGGATGTCCGCCGAATTTATCAAAAAGATCCTTGCACTCATTCAGATGTGCAAACATGTTATAAGCTTCAATACTGCGTCCGGAGCCTTTGATTTTTCCTTCCTCGGCATCCGTAAACACAATGGTCGGACGGTAAAATTCCTCCTTCACGCGTCCGGCGATAATGCCTGCGATGCTCTCGTGAATGTCCGGAAGATAAAGAACCAGGACATCATCTATACTGCCCGATGCCTTCACAAGTTCCGATGCAGCCGTCCGGCCGTCCTCGGTCATCTGCTTCCGCTCTTCGTTCATTTCCTTTAAAAGATCCGCAATCTCTGCCGCACGGATTTCATCCTCACACATCAGAAGTTCCAGCGCATTATCCGCGGAAGCGATGCGTCCGGTCGCATTGATGCATGGACCCAGAACAAAACCGATGGAATAGGAACTGATCTGCTTTTCCAAAAGATCCGTGGCATCCATTAAAGCCGTCAGACCGGTATTCAGACCGTCCTTAATATGATTCAGGCAGAATTTAACCAGTGCCTTATTCTCGGAATTTAAGGGCATTACATCGCCCACAGTGGCAAAGCCGGCCAGAATTCTCAATTCGTCACGAAGTGTCCGGTCCTCTTCTGACACAACCATTTCGGAATCGTCCCCGAAAAGAAGTCCGGCAATCAGTTTGTAAGCTACGTAAGCGCCGCAGATTTCCGTATTGGGATAGTTGCTCTCGCTTCGCTTCGGATCCACGACCGCCAGTGCATCCGGCAGAATTTCGGGAATGTCGTGGTGGTCCGTTACAACCACATCGATTCCGTAACTCTTTGCAAGCTCCACCTCATCATGGGCGGAAATACCGTTGTCGCAGGTAATGATTGCGGTGATGCCGTCGTTCTTCGCACCTTCGACCAGGTTCGCATTCATTCCGTAGCCGTCGGTAATGCGGTGCGGAATCGCGTAATCCGCAGTGATTCCGTATTTTTTCAAACCCTTTAAAAGAATCGCCGTGGAGCAGACGCCGTCGATATCGTAGTCTCCGATAATCCTGACCTTTCTGCCCTCGTCACGGAAACGTTTTACGGCCTCTTTCGCTTTGTCGATATCGATTAAGCCGTCACTGTTTTCAAAGCCGGAATCGTCAAAACTCAGATATTTTCCGATGCTCTCTTCGGTATCATATCCTCTGTTTACCAGCACGCGGATTACCACGGGATCCAGACCGAAGCGCTCGCTTAAGCGCTTATAATCCGCAGGTATTCTTCTTAAAATCCATTTTTTTGCCATATTACCTTACCCAATACGGAATATGAGTAAAATTCCCCCGAGGTCTCCCGGGGGAATTACGATTAATTCCTGATATAAATCGAAACTTATTGTTAACAAGCCTCTTCCAAATCCCGAAGAAACCGAATGTCTATACGTAATTCTTGTCTGCGTCTTCCTCGTCCACATCCAGCTTTCCGCCGCCAAGCTTGGACTTTAAGAAGTACCAGAAGAAGCCGGCCAGACAAATGGAGGAATAGCATCCGCATGCGATACCGATCATCAGAGGAAGAGCAAATTCACGAATGGAGGTTACACCGAGGATGAACAGCATGAGTACCATTACAAAGGTTGTCAGGGAAGTGAAAATACTTCTGGACAAGGTCTGTGTAATACTTAAGTTTACGATATCCTTTAAAGTAACATCCTCTTCCGGTTTCTCCTTCTTCGAACGCCTTCTTGCGGAAGCAATACGAAGCTTCTCCGCTGCCTCCTTGCGATTTTCACGGATACGGTCAAAGATAACGATGGTTGCGTTAATCGAGTAACCGACAATGGTCAGCATACATGCGATGAACGTGGAGCTGACGGATACTCTTGCGATTGCGTAGAACGCAAGTACAACGAGTACGTCGTGAACCAGTGCCAGCACGGAGGAAAGACCGAAGCGGTAATCGCTGAATCGTAACCAGATATATACCAGCATACATATTACTGCGATGGTTACGGAGATGATTGCGTTACGACGCATTTCTCCGGATACCGTTGCGGAAATTGTCTCGGAAGTAATGGTTGCGGGATCTACGTTAAACTCGCCCGTAAACATACTGCTTAATTCGTTACGTTCGTCCTCATTTAAGGTTCTGGTCTTAACGATGATTTCGTTGCTGCCCTCGACCTTGGTTACCATTACGCTTCCGTCTCCGGTAATCTTCTCGATGGAAGGTGTAATCTGACTGTCGATTTCTTCAATGCTCAGATTTTCCTGAAGCGTAGCGGTTGTGGAAGTACCTCCTAAGAACTCAAGGCTGTATGCCAGCGCATTTCCGTCCTTCACCTGGAACACTACCATAACAATGATACCGGCTACGATTACGGCTCCGGAGATGATGGTAAAAATCTTGCCTTTGGAAAGGAAGTCCACGCTCTTTTTCTTCTTGGCAACACCGAATAATTTCTCGCTCTTAAGACCTAAGGAAATGAAGCCGTTGATGATAATTCTTGTAACAAAAAGTGCGGTAATCATGGAAAGAACAATACCGAGTGCAAGGGTCTGTGCAAATCCCTTGATGGAACCGGTTCCCATGAACATTAATACAACCGCTGCAATCAAAGTGGTGATATTACCGTCGAGAATTGCGGAAAGTGCTTTCTTGAAACCGATGTCCACGGAGGACTGCAGTGTCTTTCCGGTTGCCAGCTCCTCACGGATTCTGGCGAAAATAATTACGTTCGCGTCAACCGCCATACCGATGGACAGGATAATACCCGCGATACCGGGAAGGGTTAATGTGAAATATTCATTAAAGACGGACAATACCGCTACAATTACGAAGGTATAGTTCACAAGTGCGATGGTGGCTGCAAAGCCGGGCAGGAAGTATACGCCGATCATGATGATCGCTACCAGACCGAAGCCGATCATACCTGCAAGAAGGCTGGTACGGATTGCATCGGAACCGAGCTGTGCACCTACGATGTTCGAACGGATTTCCTGAAGGGTAAGCTTTAATGCACCGATACGGATTTTTGCCGCAAGACGGTCCGCATCTTCGTAGCTGCCCATACCGGAAACAACCGCATCGCCCGTGGTGATTGCATCGTTTACGCGGGGTACGGAAATAAAGTTTCCGTCATAGTAAATCGCGATGGTCTCGCCGGATACGACTGCCTTGCTGGTTGCCGTAGCGAAAGCCTTGGTTCCCACATCGTTAAAGGAAAGGTTTACAACATGGGACTGAACACCGGTCTGCTGATCCTGCTGGGTGGAAGCCTTTGCACTCTTTACGCTGGAGCCGTCCAGAATAATGCTGCCCTCTTCCTTTAAGGTATCGATATCCTTAAGAAGGGTATACTGCATATTGATGTCTTCGCCGGGAGTATAGCTTACCGCCGCACCGTTTTCATCGGTAACGGGTCCTAAAGTCTCGTTATCGAATAAAACCGCGGAGGCATCGGAAACATAATAAAATTCATTTCCGGTCTCATCAAAATAAACAAGATTTCCGTCCGACGTTGTCTTAAGGGAATAATTCAGATTTCCCGCGGAATCGGTCTGTGCGATAAAATACAGACTTCCGGGACGTCCGAGATCCTTTAAAATCGTCTCCGCATCGGATACACCGGGGATTTCAATGGTGATACGGTCGCTGCCTTCCTGATACACCTGAGCTTCCGTCGAATAGGACTCGGCTTTCATTTTCAGCTTGTAAATGGTATCGTTGATGTCTTCCTGTGTGGGAGCCTCATCCCCGACAATCTGGTAGGTAATGCTGACACCGCCGGCCAGATCCAGACCCTGCTTTACATTGTAAGCAGAACCGATTTTCTTCTCACCGAAGCCCACAATTGCGGTATAACCGAAGAAACAGGTCAGTGCAAGAATCAGAAACAATCCCGCAATTCGTAAGCCCTTATTGTCTTTCTTTTCCATTTTTTCCTCCCGGGCAGATATTCATGCCTTTGTCTTTAAATCATTGTTTTTTTATTGTTATCGAAACGCAGTCAAAAATCCCATATCATATGGGATTTTTGACTGTCGTCCGCAAAAAACCAAAATATAGTATACCATAAATCAGTACAGAATAAAAGCAGAAAATAGAAACATGGGGTACTTCTGTTTGCCCTTATTTGTTTTTATGTTTGTTGTATATTTCTTCCATCTTCAAGCCGGTAATTTCCCTGAAATTAAAGAGCTCTTCCGAGATGGCAATCAGGATTTCCCTGTCTTCGGTAAGTATTTTTCTTACTTTCTCATAGCATTCCTTTAAAATACGGCTCTGTTCCCGTTCCGCATCAGCACGCGTTTCCTCCGAAACATTTGATGTGATTTCCGTTCCGAGATATCCGGCCCGCATCCTTTCAATTCCGATAAATCCGACCTCATCGGAAAAACCGAACATATTGACCATTTTTCTTACGTTGAAGCTGGCATCCTGAATATCCTGGCTCGCGCCGGCAGAGATATTTTCCGGTCCGTAAATCAGTTCTTCTGCCACTCTTCCGCCCATTGCGCATTCGATACGGTGTAAGAAGCCCTTCTTTGTCCCGTTAAATGATGCACCATTTTTATACTGCACATAGCCGAGTGCATTTCCGCGGCCTAAAATCGTAATTCTTTCAATATCCCTGTAACCGAGTTCCATTCTGACAAGCGCATGTCCGACTTCATGAATCGCGACGGAGGAAAGACTTCCGTTGGTTTCCGGGTCGATTGTAAATTCATCCTCTTCGGCCGTATCGTTTCTCTGGCCGATTTCCTTGATATCAATTGCCTCCTTTAAATCCAGAAGGAATAATTCGAAATCGGAAATGGTAAAGCCGTCATATTCTTCGCTTCGCCTGTAGGTTCCGTCAAGGTTTCTTCTGTGTGCCAGTTCGAGAACATATTCATTTTCAATTTTCTCATCCGTCAGCCCCTGCATCAGACGTTCGCTCTGATGATACAGAATTGCCGCTTCATTTAAATCCGCTTTCACAGATGCCGGTGCAAAACCGCCGAGAAGCGTAAGGATTCTTCTCTGATGCCTTTCGGCGAGCGCATTGTATTTGAATCCGTACTGTTCTAAATACATATCGATTAAAGAAATGGAAGATTTCTTATCCGGAAGTCCCACTTCAAGACGGATATCAAAGCGGTTATCACGAATCAGCGCCTCATCAAGGGAATCCGGATCGTTGGTAGCCGCGAGAATGAACACGCTGCCCGAACCGCCGAAGCCGTCCATTTCCTTCATTAACTGCAAAAGCGGTGCAATGTTATTCTGTCTGTTTCTGTCTTTTCCGATGGCATCGATTTCATCGATGAAAATAACTGCCGAATCATAAGCTGCTGCCTCGGAGAAGAGCGCGGAAATCGCCTTTACCGGATTCGGAGTTGAAAGAATTTCCGCACCGGAGGTCGGAATAAAAGCAACATCCTTCTGGTTCTTTTCGCTCACTGCCGCTTTGTTGATTCTCTCCTGAAGTTCGCCGGCCATACATCTTGCAATCATGGTTTTACCGGTTCCCGGAGGTCCCATAAGGAGCGCGCCCTTCGGAAGTGAGATATTCATATCCCGGTATTCTTCACTTCGAATCATCATATCGATCACATTTTCAATTCTTCTCTTTAACCGCTCATTTCCCGCATACTGATCCAGTGTGCAGTCCACCTGTGTAACCACTTCGAACGGCATCTGTGGCATATCCCGCATCAGCTCGGTTTTGTACTGTTTTTCCAGTTCGTTTTTATATCTTGTGACTGCTTCAAGAATCGCCGCATTCAAATCATCCATCAGGACAATTTCCTTGCTGATGCGTGTCGAAAGCGCTTTAATCCCTGCATAATTACCGAACAGATGGGAGCGGCTTCTTGAAGTAGCCCATGTCAGGAAGTTCTTCACCTCTTTTTCCGCTTTTCCGCTTGCCGCCGCAAACGGGGGACACTCCCTCTTTAGTCCCGCAACCAGTTCATCCATCTTCGGTGTGGGAATAATGATTTTCATGGAAAATCTGCGGTTTAATCCCTCGTTGGCAAGAAATGACTTGCGAAGTCTTTCTTCATAACCTCCGAGCCAGATGACGGTATTCTTTCTTTTACGGATTTTTTTCACCGTGACTTCATATTCCGAACCTGAACCGCTGACGTCAAAGCATTCCTCGTCTTCATAGCCTTCCTTTGTGGAACTGGTAAATTTCAATCCCATTTTTTTAAGATCTCTGCCATCAAGCTCGCTGAAATCAATGATGTATTCTCCCGGTTCCGCAATCTTTAAAAGGAACTCAATAACCTCTCCCGATCCTTTTTCGCCATTTAATGTCTGTTCAAAAAGGCCGTATGCCTCATCGATAAATAAAACCGCGGGCATATCGTCACTCGTGCCTTTCTGAAGCTGAAATATTTTCATGCCGATGGAAACTTTCGTCCACCCGATATATACTCCCTTTAATTCACCGCCGAGTACCGTAAGCATATTTGCACCGATACAGGTCTCCGCAAGTTTCGTTGCCAGTGTGGTCTTACCGGTTCCCGCCTCGCCCATAATTACAAGATTCTGAATGGGCGGCATTTCAAACTCCGTCTCCGACTCCAAATGCTCTCTGACGGAAATGCCGAGTTCCTTTGCACGGTCCATCACGGGAATCCACTCCGTGATACATTCCGCAATTTCATGAAGCGTATTCTCCGGATAGGATAAGTTCTTATTCTTATCCGAGCTTAAATAAAACCGAAGGGATTCGAATTTCGGATTGATATCGCCATCCGTTTTCAGCGTTCCGTCCAGAGCGCCATTCGCCTGCCGTATTGTTTCATAATTATGAAACCTGTTAAAAGGTGTTTCGGCTTTCGGGGTATCCGAATCGGATTTGGCAGTCGAAACCGGCTTCGATTTTTTCTTTTTTCTTCCGGTATTTCCAATTTCATCATACAGCTTTTCTTCAAAATATTTCCGGACGGAAGAAACCTCTTCAAGCTGACGAATGTCCGTTTCTACGGTTTTGGCATAGTTTCCGGTCTGCAGCTTCCCGGACACAAATACTTCGCGTACGGACAGAACCTTGTTATTGCTTACGTTCAAATCACAGGAAATCCCGACTTCCGTATCATTCCCGTCCTCCATAACCGCCAGGCTTCGGATTTCAACGCGCTTGGCGCTGATTCCGCCCTTCCCGAATTCTTCCGAAGAATAAAAGACCGTAACGGAATTCTTTTTCGTTTTGTATTCAATTACCCAGTTTTCAAACCCTTCCTCATCACGCTCATAGTAGGAAAGATTGCAGGATTCGATTTCGGTATCGCCGAATAACTCCGATTCGATTGTACCAACCGAATCGGCTGTCCGAAATGCGGAAAGCCTTGCGGCTCTGTCCGTCCTCTTTTCCCATATATTGTATTCTTTAATATATTTTTCATAATCGTATTCATAATCATATTCGCTTACGGATATTACAAAAAGGCTTTCGCATCCGTCCTCTTCATCCGCAAGTTTATCGAAATCGGAAAAAACAGCAACCAGATTTTCTCCCGCGAAATCCATATCATTGTCGTTTAATCTGACACATAAAGGGTAGACTCCGAGGTAAGAGCATACTTCGTATCCATGGGAAACAAATCCGTAATTTTTCTTAATTCCGTTGCTTACGAAATCACCGTTAAAATCCATTAAATACAAGTCTGCTTCCGTTTCTTCCCCGGCTCCGTAAAGATCTTCCATTGCCCATCTGACCAGCTTCATATTTCCGGTCAGAACATACATGATTTCATCATCGGTCGTGAACTGTCTGTGTGTCTT
>Ga0247611_10010782_pt1 | contig 10673 bp, 12 predicted proteins | sample 177DNAGHGhighgp2_FD_192422 | JGI IMG/M metagenome (GOLD analysis project Ga0247611, IMG submission 192422) | Sheep rumen microbial communities from Palmerston North, Manawatu-Wanganui, New Zealand - 1770 DNA GHGhigh gp2 | ecosystem: Host-associated > Mammals > Digestive system > Stomach > Rumen... | reverse complement strand
TTAGTTAATGAAGATATTGAAGGAAACGAAGAAAAGGTTTCTATATCATATAAAGAACTATATAAAGATGTAGTACCTGGTGCTAAGATTCTTATAGATGATGGAGCAATAGAGTTAAGAGTTGATGAAATACAAGGCAAAGATATAGTTTGTACAGTAGTTCATGGAAATGGATTAGGAAGTAGAAAAACTGTAAATGTACCGGGAACAGTTATAAGATTACCAGCACTTGTAGAAAAAGATATTGCAGACCTTAAAACTGCATGTGAACATGATTATGATTATGTAGCAATGTCATTTACAAGAAATGTTGATGATATTAAGCAGGTAAGAAAAGTTTTAGATGAAAATGGTGGAAAAGATATAAAAATAATAACAAAAATAGAAAATGTTGAAGGAATAGAAAACTATGAATCTATAGTTGAAATGGCAGATGCTCAAATGATAGCTAGAGGAGATATGGCAACAGAAACAGACTTTACAGAACCACCACTTATGCAAAAAAAGATTATAAGATTAGCAAATAATCTAAATAAACCTGTAATTACAGCAACACAAATGTTAGAATCTATGACACATAATCCATTACCTACAAGAGCAGAAGCTAGTGATGTTGCAAATGCTATATTTGATAGAACAAGTGCAGTTATGCTTTCAGGAGAATGCGCAATGGGAGAGTATCCAATTGAATGTGTACAAACAATGGACAAAATAGCAAGAAGAGTTGAGCCAGAAGTTCACTATTGGAAAAGATTTAAAAATAAAGAGGATGATATAGATACATCAACTTTTGAGATGAATATAGCAAAAGCAGCTTGTGTTCTAGCACAAAAAATGAATGCTGATGCAATTGTTGCATACACAAATACAGGAGATAGCGCAAGAAGACTTGCCGGAATAGGAACAGCTTGTCCAGTACTTGCAATTACAGATAATAGAAGGACATTTAATCAGTTAGGATTAGTATGGAATGTTCATCCTATATTTGTTGAAACACAAGAAACTACAGACAAAACTGTAGAAGTAGGACTAAAACAACTTAAAAAAGATAAGATTTTAGAAAGTGGAGACTTGGTTATAGTTTCAGGAGGATCTAAACTATTAAATGCAGGAACAGAAAGTAGAATAGCTTGTGGAATGATAAGAATATAATTCTAATATAAAAAGAGGATGGTTTTCTTTTCTATATTTTTATATGGAAAAAAAAACATCCTTTTTATATTACGAATATATTACATTTATATTACAAAAATGTAATATATGCAATAATTGTTGAATTAAAATTTAAATTATGATAAAATTCAAATTAATTTGGGAGGAAATAAAAATGAAACTAAAGTCAAAAAAATTAATTAGTTTATTTATTTTAAGTTTGATTATGATATTAAGTTATGCAACAATTGTTAAAGCTGATGAAGCATTTAAGATAAATAAAGAAACAGATGATATTGTTTTAAATGCAACAAGAAGTTATTATACTGAAAATATACCTGCAGGAGAATCAGTAACTTGGAGTAGTTCAGATAGTAATGTTGCTTCTGTTGATTCCAACGGCCAAGTTACAGCTAAAGCAATTGGAACAGCAACTATAACTGCAACAGCGGGTTCACAAACGGCAACATGTATAATAAATGTTGTATATAATAGCTATGTTAAATCAAATGTTACTGATGTGGTTCTAGTACTTGGAGAATATGAAAACAAAACTATTACAATTACTACAACTGATTATAATAATAATGATATTACAAATCCTGAAGTACAATGGAAAAGCAGTGATGAAAGCATTGTTAAGGTAGATAGTACTGGAAAAATAACTGCAGTGAAGGTAGGAACTGCAAAAATTACTGCAACAGTTGCAGGTGGAACTAAAGATATAAATGTTACTGTAATAAATGCACCAAATTTTATGGATTTTTCAAAAGCAGAATTTGAATTGGTTAAAGATGGCATTTCATGTGTTAATTTACATATAAAAAATGTTACGAAAAATAGTGACCAACTTTATTATTACATAACTACACAAAATCAAAAGCCTACAATAGAATTAAAAGATAATGGAAATATAGATATATCAGATTCTAAATGGAATTTATTAGGATACAATGAAAATGAAAAATATTTATATGCTTATGGATTGGAAGGAGATGTTCTATTAAATCAGGATTTGTATTTATGGATAATAGAGCAAGAAAAATATGAAAAAAATTATTATGATGATAATGGAAATATAATACGTGATAAAATTCAATATGTTGTATCAGGTCAAAAACTTGAAAGACTTAAGTATCCTGTATATGCCGAAACTTTTACGAGTTCTACTTATATGTCACATAATTCTACTCAAATAATTTACACTATTCCATATGTACAACAAACAGAAAGAAAATTTACCTTAAAAATAGGAAAGATAACAGACAATAATATTTTAAAGGGTATAAAAAATAATAACAGAGATGCATGGAATTCTTTGTTAGAATATGCTAAAAACAACCAAGCTATTTATAATAACAAACTTACAACTAATAAAACATCAGGCTTTGCTGAATACAACAGTAATATAGTTGGAGAAAAAAGAGATGTAATACAACTTAATAATCTCGAAAATAACATATATTACTATATGTATGTCGTATTTGATGATGAAAATGGAAAATATTATCCTGCTTCTGGGTTAACCTTGGCAAAGGCGAATGTACATGAAAATGGAGATTGGTATTTATTCTTTTTGGGAAGTGATAACTTCAAATGGGATGAATTTAGTTCGGTTAATGCAGGTACAGTTGATAGAAATACCACAGGAAATACAACAAAAAAACCAAGTAAATTACCATACACTGGAGCAACAACAATTGGTTTGACAATTGTATTGATTACGGGAGTTGCAGTGTTCTTTAAAGTTAAGAACAATAAATATAAGGGAATATAGTAATAGTAGAATAATAATATAATATAAATATTAAGAAATTCAAAATTATTAGGAGTAATTGAAAATATTATATTTATATTAATTGTAAGATGTTTTTGTATATCTCTATTAATAATATTAAGTATGATGGAAAAAGTCATAATTTTGGACTAGGATTTTATTTAATGTATGTGAGAGTAGTATTATTATTGAAACTTCCATTCATATATAAACATTATAATATTAAAATATAAAAAGAATACAAAAAACAGAACTTCTTTTGACAAACTAATTTTGTCAAAGGAAGTTTTTACATTTTTTTTGAAAAATAGTTGTAAATCTTCAAAAAAATTGATATACTATAGGCATAATAAAAAAATAGAAAGGAAAGTGATTTTTATGGAAGAAAATAAAAAAATAGAAGAAGTTGAGGAAATAAATGAATCAGAGGGAATAAAAATTTCTAATGATGTAATAGCAGTTATAGCAGGAGTTGCAGCATCAGAAGTCCCTGGTGTATCATCAATGGCAGGAGGACTAACAGGAGGATTAACAGAAGCTTTAAAAGGTAAGAAGAATTTAGCAAAGGGAATTAAAGTAGAAGCTACAGAGACTACAGCAAAGATTGATGTAAATATTATTGTTGAATATGGAAGTAGAATTCCAGATGTAGCATTTGAAATCCAAAATAGAGTGAAAAAATCAGTAGAAAGTATGACAGGACTTAAAGTTAACGAAGTTAACGTACATGTTCAAGGTGTTAATACAGAAAGTTTACATTCAGGAAATGCTGAAGAAGAAGTAGTAGAAGAAAACGAAGAAGATAATAAAGAATAAGATATATTTGCAAAGCAAGTATATGAGGAAGGAAGAATTTAAAATGAAGAAAATAAGTAAACTAATTTTAGTAATTTTTTCAATTATAATTTTAATAATTGGTGTTGCAATTAATTTATTAGTAATTGGATGGTTGGATTTTGAAACTGCGTTTTCATTTGTTCAAAGGTTATTAACAACATCACCACAAAACAAAATAGTTTTAGGTGTAAATGGATTATTTATGTTATTTGCAATTATTTGTATTTTTGCAGATTCAGGAAGTAAAGAAGAAAAAAAAGATAGTAGAGATGTATTAATGCAAAATGACAATGGTAAATTAATGATATCTCGAGATACATTAGAAAATCTTGTAAATGCGGTTGTAAAAGAATTTCCTGGTGCAAAAGAAGCACATACAAAGATAGGACTTGACGAGCAAAACAATGTAGCAGTTTTTGTTGATTTAGTTGTAACAAAAGATGTTGTTATAAAAGATTTAACTTTAAATATGCAAAATAGAATCAAAGAGGCTATAAATAAAACATCTGACTTAGAAGTAAACGAAGTTAATGTTAGAATAAAAAATATAGTTGGTTCAGAAGCGGAGGAATAATATAATTATGAATAGTTTAAAAGACTTTTGGAATAGTTATAAAGGTGCAATATTGGGCGTTGTACTTGCTGTTTTAATAATATTCACAAATCTATATAAATTAATTGTTGCCATAATTTTAATATTTATGGGAGCTTTTGTTGGAAATTATATTCAACAAAATAAACAAATTGTTAAAGATAGATTAAAAAATTTTATTGATAAATTCTAAGTGTTTTCAACACGATGTAAAGATTATAATAAGAAATAATTCAAGAATAAGGGGAAAAACGATGAGCAGAACTGAAATGAGAGAGCTTGCTTTTAAATTAATATATAGCTTAGAAATACAGAATACATATAATCTTGAAGAACAGGTTGAATTATTTTTAGCTGAAAACAATATAGATGCTGAAAATATTAAAGATTATATAAATGACATTGTATGTGGAATAGTAAAAAATATTAGTGAAATAGAAAGTATTATAAAAAAATGTTTAACAGATAAATGGTCAATAGACAGAATTTCAAAAATAAATTTGAGCATACTAAAGCTTGCTATATATGAACTTAAATATAAAAGTATTCCATATAAAGTAGAAATAAACGAAGCAGTTGAACTTGCAAAAAAATATGGAGAAGACTCTTCAAGTAGATTCATAAATGGAGCTTTAGCAACAGCTGTAAAACAAATGCAATTGGTGTGAGTTTAACTATTAGCAGTAACACAGAGAAAAGGAAGGTATAAATTAAAATGAATTATGACGCAATAGCAGTTTCTGTTACTGATTTGAATTTATATATTAAAGAAAAAATTGCTGGAGATGAAGCTTTAAATGCGGTTGTTGTTAAAGGAGAAATTTCAAATTTTAAAAACCATTACACAGGACATCTTTATTTTACATTAAAAGATGACAAATCTCTAATTAAATGTATTATGTTTAAAACATATGCTGAAAGACTTGCATTTATGCCAAAAGATGGAATGAAGGTAATGGTTTTTGGTAGTGTATCTGTTTTTGAAAGAGATGGAATTTATCAAATATATGTTAAAGCTATGAAGGAAGATGGAGTTGGAAGTTTATATGAGGCTTATGAAAAATTAAAGGCAAAGCTTGAAGCTGAAGGTTTATTTGATGAAGCACATAAAAAGAAAATTCCACTTAAGCCAAATATAATTGGAGTTTTAACATCTAGGACAGGGGCAGTAATTAGGGATATAATAAATGTTTCAACAAGAAGAAATCCAAACACATATATTAGGCTATTTCCAGTACCTGTGCAAGGGCAAGGGTCTGCAGAACAGATTGCTAGAGGAATTGAATTAATGAACGAAAAAAAATTAGCTGATGTTTTAATTATAGGTAGAGGAGGAGGTTCCTTAGAAGACCTTTGGTCATTTAATGAAGAGATTGTAGCAAGAGCAATATATAATTCTGAAATTCCAATTATTTCAGCTGTGGGGCATGAAACCGATTTTACTATTGCTGATTTTGTAGCAGATTTAAGAGCTCCTACTCCATCATCAGCAGCAGAACTTGCAAATCCAGATATATTTGAATTAAAAGAAAAAATAAATTCATACAAGCAAAGGAGCAGAATAGCTTTAAAAAAGAAACTAGAGGTTATGAAATTAAGATACGAAAAATTAATGGCTTCTCAAGTTTTTAAAGATCCGTATAAAAAAATAAATGATTATTCATTAGTACTAGATAAAAATATTAAAGCATTAGAGGTAAGTGTTAAAAATGCTTATAACAAAGCAAAAGAAAAATTTGTAGAAAAGACTGTAAGACTTGATGCTCTAAGCCCATTAAAGACTTTGACTAGAGGATATTCAATTGCAGAAAAACAAGGCAAAATTATAAAAAGTAAAAATGATTTAAATAAAGATGACGAAATTAGCTTAAGATTTTTTGATGGAGAAAAACACGCGAAAATAATATAGAAAGAGATGATTTTTATGAAAAATGATAAATTATTGACAGTTATAATAGTTATAGCTATAGTTATTTTAGGCATAATAATAGGAACAAAAATAAATGACTCAAATAGTAATAAAAATGAAATAGAAAAAACTAATGTTATTCAAAATGAGTCAAATAGTCAAGAGGCGGTTAATAATACAAATACTGTAGTAGAAAAAAACTCCTCAAATAATGAAGTGGAAGAGAATATAATTTCTGAGGAGGAATTTGAACAAAACAATACTACACAAAGTGAGGCAAAAAATACTGTTTCAGAAAATACTTCTAGTGATGAAAAAGAAAAGGTAAACACAACTTCAGAAAATAAAAAAGAAACTGCTAATAAAGAAAATAAAACAGAAGAAAATACAGCCAAAACAACAACAGAAAAAAATCCAGAAGAATTAGCAATTTCTTTGGTAAAACAAAAATGGGGTAGCAAGAATAATAATGTATATTTTGATGTAGAAGATGTTAACGAAAAAAAAGGAATTTATACAATTGTTGTAAGAGATAGTAATACAACTGTTGAAATAGTTACATACAAAGTTGATATTAATAAAAAGACAGTGACGGAATAAAAATTTTAAAAGACAAAATTAAATTTATAATATATAAATAAGAACTTGATTTTTTTAAGTTAGAATATAAGGAGAAAAGCATGAAGAAAAATAATTTTGAAGAAAAAATTTCTGAATTAGAAGAAATAGTAAATCAGCTAGAAAAAAACGAAATGAATTTAGATGAGTCATTAAAGAAATTTGAAGAAGGAATGAATTTATCAAAAGAATGTAACAAAATGCTTGAAGATGCTGAGAAGAAGATAACAGTTTTGTTGGAAAAAGACGGAGAGATAGAAGAAGAAAATTTTGAAGAATAATAAGTCTTACTTAATTAAAGGGAATAGTTAAATGGATGAAATAGATTTCTTAAAAAGATTATTTAAAACAATACATAAATTTTTTGCAGTGATTTTTTTTATTATTGCAATTCTAATTCTTAGTATTTTTTTTCGAGAAAATGCAAAAGTAGAAGATAATTTTATTATTATAATATATACTATATCAATATGTGGTGGAATTTATATATTGACTATAATAATGTATTTTGTTATAAAAGCAATATTTACTAATCAGATGTCCATTAAATACATAAATAACAAGGATTTAGATCGAACAATTATAACTAAGTACCCACCAGCGATTTATTCATTTTTATATAATAAAAAAATAGAATCATATAGTGATTATACTGCTACGATTTTAAACTTAGAATGCAAGAATTATTTGAAAATAAATGACGATGGAAGTAATATAATTATTTTAAATGATAATTTAGATGACTTATATGAACATGAAAAGTATGTTTTAAATTGCCTTATGAATAATGAAAAATTTTATATGGCAGATTTTAATAAAAAAATAATTAAAGATTTAATACAACTAAATCTAATAAGAAAATTAGATATTAAACAAAAAATAAACTCTATGCCTATTATAGGAAATAAATATTTTCAAATATTTTCAGCTGTTTTAATAGTATTATTAGTTTTATATTTATTTATAATCTTAACAGAAATGATGATGATGATTTGTAATATTACTGTAATGCTTTTTCTTATAATATATTGGGTGGTAGATGTTCTATCAATGAGGTCATTAATAGTTAATGATGGGAAAATAAATAAATATCTATTAACCAAAGTTGGAAAGGCTATAAGAAAAAATGTATTTGGACTAAAAACATTTTTAAGAGAATACACGTTAATTAACGAAAGAGGAATAGAACAAAAAGAATTATTTGAAAATTATATAGCATATGCTTTGTCTTTAGGAGAAGCAAAAGCTATAGAGGATTTTGTAAGTAATAATGAGAAATATAGAAAGTTTATATATGGAGGAAAAATTCTAGAATAGAATTTTGATGAAGAATAATTAATTAGATAGATAAATAATTATATATAGAAGCAAATGAGATATAAAGGTGTAATTACGAGATTATGCCCAATGGAAGGAATGAAGATAAAAATGAATGTAGTTTTTGCAGAGATTTTTTCTAATAAATATTTAGGTATACCAATACTTACATGGTTTTTTATACAAACATTTAAAGTGGTTTGGGATTTAGTAACAACTAGAAAATTTAATTTTAAAAGAATTTTAGGAGCGGGAGGAATGCCAAGCTCTCATACAGCAGTTGTAATGTCGCTATCTACATTGATAGGAAGAGAATATGGATTCAATTCACCTCTTTTTGCTCTAAGTATGGTTTTTGCATTTATCGTTATGTATGATGCAGCAGGTGTAAGAAGAGCAGCAGGAAAACAAGCAAGATTATTAAATAAAATAATAGAGACACCTGGTCTTTCAGATATAGAAGTGCAAGAAAAACTAGTAGAGGTACTAGGCCATACTCCTACGCAGGTAATAGTTGGTGCTATAATTGGAATTATTGTAGGGGCTGTGTTATAGAGATTGGACAAAAGAACTGTCCCTTTGGACAAAGAAAGGAATGCAAATATGAAAGTAATTGTTATAGGTGGAGGCCCAGCGGGAATGATGTCTGCAATAACTTCAGCAGAAGCTGGAAATGAAGTAATTATAATAGAAAAGAATAAGAGATTAGGTAAGAAACTACTGATTACAGGTAAAGGAAGATGTAATATTACATCTTCAATAGATATAGATGATTTTATCAAAAATATACCTGGTAATCGGTAGATTTTTGTATAGTAGTTTTAAAAATTTTAGTAATGTAGATATTATAGATTTTCTTAGTAGACAAGGTCTTAAGGTAAAAGAAGAAAGAGGAAATAGAATTTTTCCTATAACAGACAAATCTATTGATGTTTTAAATTGTTTTGAAAAAAGACTAAAAGAGTTGAATGTTAAAATATTTTTTGAAGAAATTGTAAAAGAAATAATTACTGAAAAAGGAGAAGTTAAGGGGGTAAAAACTGATAAAAGAGATATTTTCGCAGATAAAGTAATTATTGCAACCGGAGGAAAAAGCTATCCTTTAACAGGCTCAACAGGAGATGGATATGAACTTGCCAAAAATATTGGACATACTATTACGCCGATTAAACCATCTTTAGTTCCATTAATATGTTTTGAAAAAGAATTGTGCCAAGAAATGCAAGGATTAAGCTTAAGAAATGTTGGAATTGTTATTCAAGATTTAGAAAAAAACAAAAAAATCTATGAAGATTTTGGGGAAATGATATTTACACATTTTGGAGTGTCCGGACCTACAATTTTAAGTGCTTCCTCTCATATTGTAAGATATAAAGATATAGACAAACTATTTTCAAACAAAAAAATCATATTACATATAGATTTAAAACCAGCATTAGATAAAGAGAAATTAAACGAAAGAATTTTGAGAGATTTTTCAGAAATAAAAAATAAAAAATTTAAAAATAGTTTGGATAAATTATTACCACAAAAAATGATAAATCCCGTAATTGAACTTTCAAATATTAATCCTGAAAAACAAGTTAATGAAATTACAAAAATAGAAAGAGAACAATTAGTGCAAATAATTAAAGATTTAAAACTTACAATAAAAGGTTTTAGACCAATAGATGAAGCAATTATAACTTGTGGTGGAATAAATATAAAAGAAATAAATCCATCAACAATGGAATCTAAAATAATTAAAGGATTATATTTTGCTGGAGAGGTAATCGATGTAGATGCATATACAGGAGGGTTCAATCTACAAATTGCTTATTCTACAGGATATACAGCAGGAAAGCTGAACTAGAAAATTGACTAGATAGTATAACGAAATCTATTTTTAAGAATATTGTTTGACATTAAATAGACTAGATGATATAGTATTAAATACTAGATACAAATTATAAGGGAGATGATATTTTTGAAAAGAATAAAATTAGAAGATAGAGTTTTACCAACATATACTAAAGGAGAAGAAATATTTAACATGACATCACATATTGTAGGTGCAGGTTTCGGGCTTATAGCCATGATTTTATGCATTACATTTTCAATAATAAGGCATAATTTCTATGGAGTTATAAGTAGCATAATTTATGGTATTACAATGATTCTTCTTTACACAATGTCTAGTATTTATCATGGATTACATCCAAATTTAAAGGCTAAAAAAGTATTTCAAATTTTAGATCATTGCTCAATATTCTTACTTATTGCAGGAACATATACTCCATTTGCTCTTTGCACATTAAGAGAATACAGTCCAATTATTGGGTGGACAATTTTTGGTATTACTTGGTCAATGGCTATTATTGGAATAACCTTAAATGCAATAGACTTAAGAAGATATAGAGTATTTTCTATGATATGTTATTTAGTTATGGGTTGGTGTATTGTTGTAAAAATTAATATATTACCAGGCCTAC
>Ga0247611_10010781_pt1 | contig 10674 bp, 15 predicted proteins | sample 177DNAGHGhighgp2_FD_192422 | JGI IMG/M metagenome (GOLD analysis project Ga0247611, IMG submission 192422) | Sheep rumen microbial communities from Palmerston North, Manawatu-Wanganui, New Zealand - 1770 DNA GHGhigh gp2 | ecosystem: Host-associated > Mammals > Digestive system > Stomach > Rumen... | reverse complement strand
TCCCAGCAGGAAAAAATGTAATTCCATTAATCAAGGAGTCTTTAAAAGCACAGGGAATTAAAGTAGATGGTCCCCTTAAGATGGTTGCGTTTGAAGGCTCTAGTGGAACGAAATTTAAGCTCAATTCGCATGATGAAGAGACCGCTATTCCTTCAACAGGAAGATTTGTAACTCCTTATGCAGGAGACCGTTTTATGCCAGTTTACAATCTCACCTTTACTGAAGCATTTAGCGGCGACATTTACTACATTATTTAAGAGGTGAGACTAAATGAGTGGATTCTTTAATCCGTTTGCCGGCGGAGCTGGTGGCGGTGGAAATGCACCCACTGCTACTGATGTTTCTTATAACGGCGCATCTTCTGGTCTTACCGCGACAAACGTTCAAGATGCTATTGATGAAGTGCAAAGAAATATAGAAAATATCCCAAATCCAATGTCCTATTAGGGCACCTTAGGTGTGGGTGGCGAAGTAACTGAACTTCCTGCTCCTTCTGAAGCAAATCGAGGTTATACCTATAAAGTAGTTACTGCTGGCACCTATCAGGGGATTGCGGCAAAAGTCGGTGATACATTTATATCATATGCTACTCGATGGGATCTTGTTCCTTCAGGTGATGAACCATCTGTAATCGTTGATGATGAACTTAGCACAACTTCCGAAAACCCTGTCCAGAACAAAGTTATTACGAATGCTATGGTTGGTGAGAAGACAGCCGGAAAACAGTTTGTGATTGACGGACAAACGGTTACTGCCGCAGACGGTGCTGAGATATTTAACGTGTATACTGGTAATTATCAGAATAAAGCCACCGGACAGGCTTCTCATGCAGAGGGTACTGAAACAATAGCTACTGCACATAGCTCTCATGCAGAGGGTGCTGGAACTATGGCAACAGGTAATCAGTCTCATGCAGAGGGTGCTTCCACACAGGCAATCGGGCAGGGTTCTCATGCAGAAGGAGTTGGCGCACAGGCAATCGGGCAGGGTTCTCATGCAGAAGGAATGGGAACTAAAGCAACAGTGAATTACGCTCATGCAGAAGGATTCAACACTACGGCTAGTGGTTCGGGTTCTCATGCGGAGGGTACTAGAACTACAGCTTCCGGAGGTAGTTGTCATGCAGAGGGTAGTGGAACTACAGCCACTTGGTCTGATTCTCATGCAGAGGGTAGTGGAACTACAGCTTCCGGTGGTGCTTCTCACGCAGAAGGTGAGGGAACTACAGCTAGTAATTCGGGTTCTCATGCAGAAGGCGGTGGAACTACAGCTAGTGGTTTGTATTCTCATGCAGAGGGAGAGTCAACAATCGCCGCATCGTCATATCAACATACCCAAGGTAAATTCAATGTTGCGGACGCAAACAACACTTACGCTTTCATAATCGGAAATGGTACTGCTGATAATGCCCGTCATAATGCATTTGCTATTGACTGGAATGGAAATATATATGTTAATAACTCTGCAACTGGTGTTAATGTAGAAACACTTTCTTCTATACTAAATCCTATTTCTGAATCTGAATATGAAGCTATTGCTACAAAAGATAAACCATTGTATTTTATTTATGATTAAGGAGGCGATTTAATGTTAAAAGGATTCGTCTCAGGTGAAGAAAAAGATATTGTAAGGATTCCGATGAAGGGGAAGAATTTGTGGGATCCAGAAAGCAAAACAACCAATCAATCAGGCACTCCGCAATACGGCGTTGTGCTTCCTGCTGGTGTATATACCATTGTAAACAACTCAAACGCATCTATATACCGTAGGGATGGGTATAGTGCCACGCAAGCAACAACTTTTGCGTAGCCGGGAGAAACAAAAACCGTTCGATTCAATCGTGAGTTAGTGGCATGGACGCCTTATAAACAAACTCAAGTCATGCTCAACACCGGCTCCACCCCTCTCCCCTACGAACCCTACGGCTATCAAGAAGGTTGGGAAGTCCGCGACAATCAAGACAGACTTATTTGGGGACGCGAAGATGAGCTCCAGACAGATACTGGCTCTCTTCAACTTAAAGGATATGAGCTTCCCGTTAAGGTAAAATCAATTCTTGGCGACACGGTTCAAAATGGAACTCCTAGTCCAAGTCCTGTTAATCCAAACCTTGTTGATCCGTCAAAAACTGTTTCTGGATATCAAAACAATAATGGAACAATTCATACTCCAACAAACAAAAACGAGCGCACAACAGACTGGATTCCGTTTACAACAGATAAGCTCTATGCTATTGTAAGTGGTTCAAATGGAGGAAATATCAACTGGGTATTGTATAACAGCAATAAAGAACCCCTCTACTTCTATGGTCCGACGTTTACTCCGAATACTGTCATTATTATCTCTCGTAGTGGTTATTCCGCCGCTGCATTTATTCGTATCTCATGGACAAATGCTATAAACCAACCTATTTGTGTAACAACTGAACAACGATCTGAATACATACCATTCGATCCTAATCCGCCTGGTCCTATTATTCCTGAAATGTGTGGAGTTAGGACTGGGAATCTTATAGAATACCCATATAATACACATGACGGATTGATAAGTGGTATTGCATGGACTACGACTATGCACAATATAAAAGGAAGTGGAACTACTACTTCTGGAACAAATTTCTATTTTTTTAGGAATAAAGTAATAAAAGCCGGAACCTACAAGATCACTGTTAGTGGAAAGCATCAAGGAATGTCATTACTGCTTTGGAATTCAGCTTCCTCAACAATGTTAGCTAACCTGAATCCGTCAACTAATACCGCCACGCTGACTTTGGAAAGCGACATGCCATCGTGCCATTTATATTTTAATCAAGCCTCTGCAAATGTAAGTGTAGATATTGACTGTACAATCATGTTCAACTCTGGACAAACCGCTTTACCATACGAACCATATGGTTGGAAAATACCTATTGAAAATCATGAGGAAAATCTAATATCACTTCCAACTATAACGGCAGAGTCAGATGGTCTGACAGTATCATCTAGTTCTGAATCAATGACTTTATTCGGAAACATTACACGAATATATGAAGACAATCCTATATGGAAGAAATTTGATTTCACACTTGACGCCGGAGAATATACACTTAGTCTAGGTAAACCAAGAACATATCAAAATGGATATGCACCACGATTGCATAAATATGATGATGGAAGCGTACTCACAAGCTATTTAATAAACTCTGTCACATTCACACTTTCTGAAAAAACTCATGTTTATATGGCTTTTTACATTGATGATAAACAACTTTATGATGATAAATGGGTGTTTAGATTAAGAAAGGGATCAACTGTAAATGAAGTTAAACCGATATATCTTAGTGAAGTTCCTACTATAAGAAGAATTAAATGTGTCGATCTCGGTACGCTTACTTACACAAAAACTGGCTCTGGTAATTTCAGTGCAGCTTTAGGTGATGGAAAAGTTGTCGATAATTCACAAATCGCACCTGCTATTTGCTCACACTTCAAAGTCGTTTCAGCAAACAATTATAGTTCTACACCATACTCTTTGTGTGCATCAATCAACCTTCAATCCTTTGTCAACATTAACAAAGCAGGATACGAAGAAATGACAGCTACAGAGTTTAAGTCAGCAATGTCTGGTGTTCTATTGTGGTATGCACTTGCAAATCCGGAAACAGGAATAGTAAATGAACCATTAGCAAAAATAGGAAATTATGCAGATGAACTAACAGAAGTATCTGTTCATAATCTTTCTGCTCCGCTATACGGTATTGGAGATTATAAAGATATTCTAAATCTTTCTACTGGTGTTTTGACAAGAAATATTAGAAAATTGGTTTTGAACGGGACTGAAAATTGGTCTGTTGCATATGAAAATGTATATTTAAGTGATACAGGAATGAAAAGCGGAAAATTTCAAGATGGTGTATGCACACATGTTGAAACCGGAACAAGAGCTAGATATGGTACAATGATATTTGGGTGGAGCGATTCTGCTATATACTTGATCGGTGCAATAGACATATTTGGCTCTCTTGATAATTTTAAATCTTTTCTTGCCGATCAGTATGATGCCGGAACACCAGTCACTATTTGGTATATACTTGAAGCACCTGAAACCGAAACAGTAACAGTTCCAACAGGAATGACAGGAGAAATAGAAGGATATTTAACACAAATAAGTACACCAAATCCGGAACATCCAAGTATACCAAAATGGAATGGAAAAGAAGAAACTGGTGGTACATATGCAGTTACAGTTTATACACCGCCGGAAATTCCTATAACAACAGGGAAAAATACTCTAACAGTTGAAACTGAAAAAATACATGGTCTAACAAATCCTCTTTGTGGAATTGGAAATTATAAAGATGTATTAAATCTTTCAACTGGTGTTGTGACGAGGAATGTTAAAAAGTTTGTTTGGGATGGCACGGAAAGATGGGAACTATATGAATCTGCAACGAACCGATTTTTCTATGTACCACTTCCGGCAAATGCAATTCCGTCACCGATCAACACAATCTGCACGCACTATGGTGGAAATTTAACAATCCCGTCGCAAGGCACCACAATACGATTTCCAGACAGAGACAGTACGTGGACAACAACTGCCGACTTCAAAGCATTCCTCGCCGCCCAATACGCAAACGGCACCCCAGTAACCATCTGGTATGTGCTTGAAACTCCTGAAACAGAAACTATCGCAGTTCCATATGGATTAGAATGTAGTGTTGAAGGATATCTAACACAATCAGGAACACCAACACCATCAAATCCAATTACTCCTGAATCTAATGGTATTCTTGAATCAGACGGAACATATACTATTGAAGCATCGCTCGTACCATCAAGTCTTGTAGCTAAGGGGCACGCGAGAAAACAAGATATTACTAAAGTACATTACGGTTTCAAAATAAATAAAAGTACCGAAAATTCTAACAATGCTGTTTCTTATATGTATGATGCAGCAACAATGACTCCTGCTCACATGGATTATGAAAAAGATGAATTCAATTATGGTTCATGGGAAAACGCATTCTTTGTAAAAGATTGCTACCCAGTTGCTTTGAATCTTGATGGAACAGAAGCATATAAACTTGATCCAAATGATTACACTAAAAAATTAAATGGAGAATAGTCTGATATTCAGTTTGTACCTATTACATAGAAACCGTCAGACTGGTCTACACAATGGAAACAGTATTATACAAAAGATTCAAATGATAACTATAATATAAATGATCAAGAAAATGAACCGACCTTTGAACCTAATACATATTATAAGCTAGTGTATAATGAATCATTTACAGGTAACTTTATGATGGCATTTCCAAAAGTGTGGTTCTATCGTCATGAAGATAGTTCTTATAATTATGTTGAAATCAGTAATTGTAAGCTGTCAGACGATTGGCAATGCTATGCCCACGTAAATATGTATGGTGAAGAAGTGGATTATATCTACTTGCCGCTATTTAAAGGAGTTATAAAAAATTCAAAATTAAGATCATTGCCTGGGCAGGTTCCGCATGGAGATAATACAGCAATGGAAGAAGCGGCAGCCGCATCATCCCTTGGAAATCGTTGGCAACTATGGGATCATTCAAGCATGGAATGCATCAACGATTTGCTTATATTAATGTCAAAATCCATTGATAGTCAGACAGCCTTTGGAAATGGAGTAACTTCTCCTATTGATTTTGACAATACTTATACCTATGGAAAACTTCAAACTGGAACGCTTATTAAATCTGGAAAGTTTAAGGGTTTTTCTTCTTCTTCTTCTACGACTAAAGATATTAAGGTATTTGGTATGGAAGGTTTATGGGGAAACAGATTTGACAGAATCCAAGGTATGCTACTTGTAAATAATGTATGGAAAATTAAGATGACTCCGCCATACAATTTTACCGGAACAAATTTCATTTCACTTTCAAATGCAGAAGTTCCAGACGATAGTGGATATGTAAGTAAGATGCAAACATCTGAATATGGTTCAATTCCAGCAAGCATTCTTAATGGTTCACAAGAAGCATTTTACAAAGATTATCTCTTCAAAAGTGATTCAGGTACTCGTGTTGCAATTCATGGTGGATATTGCCGAAATGGCGCTCCTCCATGTGGCTTCAGATGTATCGGAGTAAACTTTGATGCTTATTCAGGACCTAGCTGGGCTACTGATGGTGTAGGTGCATCTCCAGTGTATAAATAACATTCCATTTTAACAGTTTAAGAATAAGACACAAAATATTGACTTTTCCTCCGAAATATATTATAATAGAGGTGAAAGAAATGCAGAAGATTACAAGAAAGAAAAAAGCTATTGAAGAATTTTCTAAGCTCCTTATTCGTATGCTTATGGGACTTACAATAGTAATTTCTATCTTTTGTATTATCTTTTGCTTTAAATTTGAAACTATTGAACCATTAACCTATCTCGTGCCGTCAATTTTTACCGAATTGGCGGCAGGGACGGGTTTCTATTATTGGAAAGCAAAATCTGAAAACAAAATTAAGATTACACTTGGTGCAATAGAAGATTTAAGAGCAAAAGAAGATTTGACAGAAAATGAAGTCAGAATTATAGAAGCATTAATCAATAGCTTGGGGTGATACGATGAAAAGAATAATCCCCGCTTCACCTAATTATCTTAGTTTTCTGGAAAATGCAAATAGTATTGATGATTTGGGTGAATGGCTTGGCGGCGGAGTGGTAAGCGCTACTCATTTATTCAAACTTAATTTTGAAGATGAGGGAGTTACGCTAACCGCAACTGATACCACTCGTTTTATTGCTCCAAATCTTGCCGCGGCGAGTGGTAATATTTTTAAGTTCTTACGAACATCAGATAATTAGTTCTTATGTCACAGGGGTGATGAAGATGTCAGATGAGAGCAAATTTTATTATCCTCTTCAAGATGAAGCAGCTCACCTTGACAGAGTGTTTCATGATTTAGTTACAATAAGCAATGATGAAGACGATGCTTATAAAGAAAGAATAACAGACCTTGGGGAAGAGTTGTTTGTTAAAGGTGTAATAAATGAAGATGGTTATATTCACTTCATCTTTGATGATGTTTAGAGTAGCAGACCTATTGAAGTTAATGAACAAGAAGTTCCCGTCGGTGACGGAGAAGATTGGGTAAAACCTTCTGACTTTTATAGTGCTGTTAGTATTCATGAGTATGAAACAACTGATACAAGCTATAACTTTAGTTTTGGCACTAATGACAATGATTTAGCAAACTAGGTTAAAACAGACGATTATATTTTTACAAAAATGTAGATTGTCAAAGATAATGAGACTATAAATCTTTTAAATGAAGAATCCATTTTGTCTTGTATGTAGATAGGTTCATATAAGGTTCAACCATTAACAAGTGAACTTATTGAAAAGATGAAATCATTCTTTACAAATGGAGAAGAATTCTTTAATGAGCATAAATACGAATATTATTGCGGCTCAGATCTTTTTAATTATGCGTATCAAGTAACTGACAAGTATTATCTTTATTTTGATATTGATGAAAATGATTAGGAAGTTTTAGTAATAAATCAATTAACAAGAAGTGGAAATACAGTATCAGTTAATACAACAAGATTTTCTAATATTCATATACTTATTGATCTTTATGACGGCGATGAATTTTAGGCAACAGTAAATGTCAATAGTGAATTATATTACCATAATAAAGTCACCAATCAAAATCAAACTATTGAAGGTAAGGATTTTGCTATTAAAGAATATTCAAGAACTGTTGCTGAAACGAGATACTTTGGTTCTGAATTTTCTTCTGAAGATTCTTACTATGCTCCTTAGCTTGTCTTTGGTAGCGATCCAAGAGGAAGAAAAGGCTTTGCAGATAGTTGTAATATTACTTTAAGAGGCAGAGGTAAAGCTTTTCTTGATGATGATGCTTATGCACATTTTATGGGTAATTGTTTCTTGAAAATGGAAGGCACTTCAAGGATCATCGCAAGAAACGAAGGAGATTTATTAGTCGATCATGGTAAAACAATTTTAGGTCAAACACCGAAAGGGACAGTTCCTGTTTACGAAACTTTTATTGATAAACCTACTGATAATACTATTTGTATTATTGATGATGGTTCATTTTTAGCAGTTTAGCAAGCTGCTAGGGTACTTTTTGGTGATGGCACTAATTTCCAATCAGTTGGTCATGCTTGGGTGTCATTGTCAGATGAGTCTTGGCTTGATATGGCAGGTCAATCAAGAATTGCAGCGCATACTACTGATTATAAACTAAATAATGCTCTTCTTCTTGACAATCATGGTTTTATATTCCAAAGCGATTATAATTCGCATGTAAATACTCATCATCCAGAAGAAGCGTGGATTCGCGATCCGCAACCTATTTCAAAAACTAGAAAGGGTGCTTTCCTTTATGCACATTATCCTACTTTAGAATCTGTGCCGACTCTATCAAAAGTTGCATAGTATATACCTGTAAATACTAGATTATAGACTTTTATTCCTATTTTTGATAATAGTATTGTTTTTATAAGTGTTATTTCTTCTAAAAAATATACAAACTTAAATGTTTTAAATGCTGAACTCCACACTATTTTCCCTCAATATAATATTAATGATTATTATTTATTGGGTGACGCTTAGTTAGCAAATCTTCTTGAGTATTTTTAGAATACTCCTGCCGCGGCGGCATTGGTGCCAGACTTCTTTACAAGAGATCAATATTATTTAACTAAAGCAGAGAGAGATATACTTTACAATAATTATCCTTCTTCTCCTGTTAGATATTATTATTCAGAAAGATGTTTAGAGCCGTTAAGTGTAAAACAGGCTTATGATTTTAAAACAAAAGTTATTGATAAATTAAATACTTTAAGTATGTTCAATATTGATTGTTTATAGATCTATAGCCCTAGTTCAACTTATATCTTCTATGATATGATCGATTCAACCTCTGTTCCTAGCGACAAATCAGCTACTAATTTTGTTTTGAAAAAAACAGAAACAGAACCTAGACTTAGTGGTCATTAGAATAATTATTCAACTTATTATCTTAATCAGATTTTTGACGATAAAAGTTATTATGTAGGTAAATCTGGAAATTTTAATCCTTCTTCTCCAGATTCTACTGGTTATTATTATCTTAGCAATATAGTATCTAATATGTTTGAATATAAAGAAGGTACTGTATTTAAAGTTGAAGGACCAGGCACTGCAGTTATTATTGGAGACGATGCTGATGGAAGACAAAATATAAGAGTCAGCGGAGGATTTATTAATTTAGATATAACTGGTGGTAGAGGCTCTGATACAATGCTTAAACTCGGAGCCAATGAAGCAGGGAAACTTCAGCTTTATATTACTGGTGACGATGCATTCTTTGAGATTGCAGATAATTCTCATTTTGAAATGCATAATAGTTCTAATTTTATTCTTGACGGTAATGGGGATGCATTAAAAACAAAAACTGGCGTTGGACATAGAGATCATCTTTGGATGACCCCTTGGAGTAAGCCTCAGAGTTATACTGAAGCAGCGCCTACTTTGTAGCTTTATCATAATTCAAGTTTATCAATGTATGGAACTTAGGATGCCGCGGACAATAAATATTGTACTAATTGTCTTACAAAATAGAGCTACCCTGATTTAGACATTAGTATAGATTTACTAACTACTTATGCGAATTCCTCTGAAACAGAATTAAATGCTGGCGCACAATTTTTACTTGATTATATATATAATGGAAATCCAGTTCCAGGCGATAGATACGATGAAGTATCAATTTTAGATTCTAATATTGCATCTAGTATTTTTGCAATTTTTACCAAAATGAATCAAGGTCCAATAGACTTTAGAGCAAAATCTCCTTTAATAGATTTTACAGCGACAGATGAAATCTATGATAGTTCATTGGATGATTTTATAGAGCCAGGAACGACAAAATGTATCTTTAAACTTACGGAAGCTGATTCTTCTAACAATAGCGCCGATTGTAAGTTTGAATTTAGATTGAAGAACTTCCTTGTAGGTAGTGACTCTAGCTTCTTAAGAGTTTCAAAACAACCCAACTCTCCCCTTATGGAACTTGCAGAAAATGCAGAATTTAGAATGTGGGGAAATACTTACCTTAAAATTACTGATAATGGTATTACTATTAAAGACAATAGTGTAAATACAGCCTATACGTTCACTGTAGCTGAACTTAAAGCAGCGATTGAAGGCGGCGGCAGTGGTCCTTCTTATCCCGATGCTGAGGATATCCAAGTATAAGAGGTGATACAATGAGTATATATAAAATTAATGATACTACTCTTACTGGTATTGCCGATGCTATCAGACGCAAAACTGGTAGTAGTGATTTGATGTATGTTTCTGATATGGCGTCTAATATTGACGCCATACCAGCTATTAGTGGTAATGGTCCTATAAAAGAACTTCTTGAAGGAACTTCAAAATTTACTATTGTTTGTCCTGAAGCTACTAAAATTCAATCTTATGCATTATATGCCAATTAGGGGCTTGAATCAATAATTTGTAACGGAGTAACTCAAATAGGAAATTTTGCTTTTGAAAAATGTGTTAATTTAACTCAAGCAGAGTTTCAATCTGTATAGCAAATTGGCACTGCTGCATTTTATTAGTGCAGTAGTCTTGCTTCTATTTCTTTGCCCGAATGTACAAGTTTAGAGCAGAGAGCTTTTGCAGAATGCTGGACT
>Ga0247611_10010780_pt1 | contig 10674 bp, 8 predicted proteins | sample 177DNAGHGhighgp2_FD_192422 | JGI IMG/M metagenome (GOLD analysis project Ga0247611, IMG submission 192422) | Sheep rumen microbial communities from Palmerston North, Manawatu-Wanganui, New Zealand - 1770 DNA GHGhigh gp2 | ecosystem: Host-associated > Mammals > Digestive system > Stomach > Rumen ... | reverse complement strand
AATTAGTACGGTAGCGACTATCGGAATTTAAGCCTATGGAGAAGAAAGAGTGCTTTCTCTATGAAGTAGGAATTTTGGGAGGTAACGACCAAAGTGAATAATTTTTTAAAAATTATTCTTTTGTTCTTGTACTTAAAAAGAACTTATGTTAAATTAATGAACAAAAAAGGAAGATAATATCACCCTTTAGAAAGAGGAGAAAAATGAATATAGAAAAAGAAACTATAAGATTTGAAATAGATATTTTTAATCAAACAGAAATGGAATATTTTAGTTTAAAATGTTATCTTAATAAATCACCTATAAATCAATTTAGGATAGATGATACCTTTTCTTCATTAATCAAATTAAAGGTAATTTATAAAGATATTTTTAGCAGAGAAATTAAACATAATTGGGTATTCAAATTAGATATTACTAATAAGTCATTATATAGAATAATTGAAGATCAAATAAGAGAAGAAGCAAAAAATAATGTTTATTCTGTAGAAGATAAGGAATTATTAAAAATATTTGTAAAACAAAAAGGGCATAGAACTGATGATGAAATAGCAGACATCTTCAATGAAAAAGAAAATAATATTAAACAGCCAGAAATAATTATTCCACAAATAGTAGAACAAGAACCAATAGTAAGTGCTGATATAAATATTGAAACTGGTCTAATAGATCCCAAAAGAATACCGGATGAATATTGTTTTACTAACTTAAAAAGTAGAGGTGTTAGACTAATAAGCCATAGCGAGATATTTTTAAATATAATAGAAATGATGTATTCTTCATCCGCAATAGATGGTACAAAAGGAGAAATTAGTGATATAAATCTTTATTATGATTATATTATACCATTTTCTAAAGTAAAGAATATTTATTTATCTGATTTTCATAATTTTGAATACTATTCAAGATATTCACAAAAATATGAAGATAAAAATGAAAATATATATGAATATATTTTATTCTGTATTTATGAAAAACTTAAAGATAGTCCATATTTTGTAAGATACTTAGCTCCTATAGTAGTCGATAAAGATAGTAATATGACAGTACAAGATGCAGTAAACAATTATTATGATTCTATTTCAGGAAGGGTGAGTCCTAGGTATCAAAAAAGTATAGAGGCATTTCAGAAAAAATATAGATAGGTTAAGTCACAGCAACAATACAAAAAATAATAAAATAAGTATTTATGATTATACAAAAAAAGTAGACAAGAAAGTCTATTTTTTCTTGTATTAAAAAAGTGTTCATGTTATAATAATGAGCCAAAAAGGGAAGAGAGCATAAAGCTATAGAAAGAGGTAAAAATAAACATGGATAAAAATTATTTGAAATTTAAATTCGATATTTTTGGAAGTCATTCTACTAGAGTGAACTTATTTGCAGAAGAAATTGAAAAATATTTAAATATGAAATTAATGGAACTATATAATGAAGATACAATTATAATGAGTTCCATTGGTTGTAAAAATGAAAATCAAGAACACCCTATTTATTTTGTATTAACAGCACTTGATTGTATTTCCAATAAAACATACAATTTGTATTTTATATTAAAAACTACAAAGGAAAATATAAATCAGAATATATATCAAATTATTGAAGCAAAAATAAGAGAAGAAGCTAAGAATAATATATACTCAGAAAGAGATAAAGAAGTATTAAAATTATTTGTAGAAAAATATGGTAATAGAACAAAAGAAGAAATAGCAGACATCTTCAATGAAAAAGAACCAAAAATTATAACTACAGAGATAATAGAAGAAACTATAATCCAGCCTTTCGATAACTTGAAGTGTGGATTGATAAATTATAACTGTATTGATGACTATAAAGTTATTTCTAAAATAATTTCTCAAATATATAAATCAGCAGCAATAGATGGTTCAAAGGGAGAAATAAGTGATAAAGAACTATATTGTAAATATATTTTACCTTTTGAAAGTATTAAAGATAATCTTGTAAGTGATTTTTATAATTATAGATATTATTCAGGTTATATGCCAAATAATAATCTTTTAGTATGTATATATGAGTCTATTTTAAATGATTTAAACAAGGCTAGCTTTATAAGATATCTAGCTCCAATAAAATACAATAATGATAGTTTGCAAACAGTACTAGAAGCTACAAATGAATATTTTGACAATATATCAGGAAGAGTAAGCAATGAATATCAAAGAAGAATTGATGCCTTTCAAAAAAAATATAAAAGATAAGATGGGAGGGATTTAGTTGAGTTACTTTGAATTAAAACCAATGTCAAAAGAAGAAATAGAAATTAATAGCATAAAAAATATCTATAGTGTTAAAGTAGATGACTATTTAGCAGATCCTAAAATTGGAATATGGGCTAAGATAGAAGTAGTATATAAAAATATAAATAATGAAATAAAAACAGAAACATATTCTGCTGATCAAAAAGAATTTGATTTATTAATTAAGAAAATTTATAGTTATATTGAAATCAATAATATAGAAATAGTATCAAATATACCAACTGTAATGACTCACTCAGAACTTCAAAAAGCATATTCAGACAGTAAAGTAGAAATGGATGATAATACTAAAAAAATATTTGAAAATAATTTATCATTTGAAAGAAGTTTTCAGCCTTCACAATTTAGAGATAAACCATATTATAAAGAAGATAATTTATTTCCAATAGATTACATTAAATTATTTTTACCAATAGTTTTTCAAAGTTTAAAAGAATTCTTCAAATATACTAATCTACAGTTTGATAGTAGTAATTTAACAATTAGTGATACTATAAACAAATATGAAGTCTATTGTGATGTAAACGGGAAAAGAACATCATTTATATTAAAACAAGAGATTGTAGAAAATACACATTTTAAATGTATGATAAATAGTAATAACAAAGAATTACTAGAAGGTAAATTTAGGCCAATTGAAGTTGAAATAAAAATAGATGAAGATAAAATTATAATATATTTAAATCTACCTGCGTATGGTATTCATGCAGATAGTATATATTATATAGACGAATCATCCTTAAATCAGTATTTTACTTTGTATCAAGGAAACGATATTAAAGCATTAGAAAAAAATACATATCCAAAAGTATATATTGACGAAAAGTATAGTAATCTTATTAAAGATAAGCAGTCTTGGTTTTTACTTCCATGGAATGCATATATAAAGAAAACAGTGAATAGAAAAGAAGTAGACATAGGATATAATGAAAAAAGAATAGAAGAAGTTGAGTATTTCAATAGTTTTGGAGATGCATTTGGATATTATACATTTACTGAAGATAGATATCTTGGAATAAAAAAAGAAAGTATGAAAGAAATTAACTACTTATTAAAAAGAGAAAACATGATAACAATAGGAGTTCCTATACATAACATAGAAGATATATATGAGATTCAAACATTCTATGATAATGGAAATGAAAGAATGTATTATATGAATCTAGTTGAAGCAGAAGAAGGAATAAAAGAACTTAATTTAGAAAAAATGATACCAGTTGGAATAGAAGACGGATTTATTGAAAGAACAGATTACTTTAAAAGTAGCAAAGTATATCAAAAGATGAAAGGTGGTAATAATAATGCAAATATTTAAAACAGAAGAAGAAAAAAATTTTGATGAATTAAAAAACAAAGTTAATCAATCAAGACTCCCAGAAGATTGTAAAATATATCTAAAAGAATATATTGAAAAAGTTAAAACAGAGAAAGAAAAAAATCCATTTTTAGAATTCACATCATTTAAAACAATGATAATAAATATAGTAAACGCATATTATGAGTCAAAAAAAGAAGTTGAGAGAAGCATAAATAATATTAAACATGCAATGGAGATAATAAAAAATACAAACAAGGATATAGATTTCATGGCACAAATAGATTATGTTTTGAATAACTTTATTGGAAACGATAATAAATTAGATTTTGATGATTATTTATATTCTATGATAGGCTCAGATAAATATTGGAGAGCTTTAAATATTGCGAGAGTAAATAATTTAACAAATGAGGCCATGCAAGATCTTAAATTATTAATAAATGATATAAGTATTTTTAAAGGAGATACTGAACTTTTAGGAAATTATGCAATTAATTATTTAAATAAATATAATAATATATTAGATGGCAAAGAAGAATATAGAAAAAAGCTAATAAGAAAAGTGCAACAAGAAAATGGTGTATGTGATTTTAGTCAAAAAGATTTAGAATTTACAAATAATTTAGTAGAACAAATGGTAGCAGAGAAGGAAGAAACTGAAAAAAGTATTGAAGTGCTAAAGAAATTAAAATCGCAAATAACAAAAGCATTACAAGATGCTCAAGAAACATTATTTAAACTGAATAATACCATATCAAATGGAGAAAAGATTATTGATGATAAAATTGAACTTGCAAAACAAGAACTAGAAAGTTCAGCAGGAAGAATAGAACAGGATATAAAAACAAGAGCTGAAGAGTACATAAAAACAGTAATAAAAATAGCTGTTGAAAATGCGGTTACAGAGCTTCAAAACAATAAGAAGAGTGTATTAACTCCAGATGTTATTGAAACGATAAAAGTTATAAAGGAAAATCAAACATACATTGTAGACAATATAGCTAATCATGTTTTAAGTGATAAGATGACTACTCAGACCCAAGAATCCACTCCAGTTGTTGTATCAGGTATACCTCAAACAACAATAATTCAAAAATCTGAAAATAACTACTTTATAGAGCCAAATAAAGAAGACTTTAATCCACCAATATATGTAAATGGATTAATAGAAAATTTAAGAAAAGAAAAAGAAAGAATAAAAATAATAAAAGCAAAAATTGAAAAATTAAAGAGCGAAGGTCAATATGTTCATAGTGCTGCCGAAGAAGCAGCAATAGAACTTGTAAACGGCTACAAAATTCCTTATTTATGGGGACCAACTAAATCGGGAAAATCATATATAACTACTCAAGTATTAAAATTACTATATGGAGATAGAAAATTTATTCATGTTGTTCCAATAATGGATTCAGAGGCAATTGGATCATATCTTTCTATTGATGGACATTTTGTTCCAAATAATACATATAATGCAATAAAGTATGGTCATCCATTAGTTCTAGAAGAAATAGATAACTGGGATCCTACTGCAGTAAAAGAAATCATCAAAAAGTATATTTCTCCAGCGTATGAAGTAATAAACAATCCAAAAAATACTATCTATATAACTTTTGCAAATTTATTAACCGTTCGTCCAAATCCAAATTTTAGAGCAATTTTAACAAGTAATACTTCTGGAGATGGAATGAAAAATGGATATATATGTAGTAATCCATTAGACCCATCAGTACTAAGTAGTATAGTAAAAATATATGTAGATTATGATAATGAGCTTGAAAAAAGAATCTTATATAATTATCCAACATGGTTTGATTTTACTCAAGAGATGAGAAAAAACATGGAAGATTACATTTCCACAAATCCATCGGCAAAAGAAAAATTAGAAGGTTATTTATTTACAACAGAAGATGCAGATATTATATCAGAAGTACTAAATGAGAGAAAAAAGAATGATGAAAGTCTATATAGAATAGTAAAAAATTATATTATAAAAGGGAACAATAACGATAAATATTTAAAAAATCAATTAGAGTATTATAAAGCCAACTATTTAAAAAATTATAATAATACACTGGAGTATATTGATTCAAAAGAAACAAAAAATATAACACTAGAAGATATTGCATTTTTATGCAAAACAGCAATAGAAGAACAACAAATAATCCTAAAAAAGAGGTAGATTGAAATGACAAATCATGAAAGATTCCCCTCAAACATATTAGAGCCATACATAAATAAATATGCATTTACAGAGGATAATGGGCAAAGTGAAGAAAAAGAATACATGATTTATCCCATAAGATTCAATGGATTAGAAGACATATATTATTTTTTAAGAAATGATCCAAGTATTAATAAAAAAGTATTTAAAACAATGCATAGTCAAATAGTACAAAAAAATTCAATAAAAAAAGAAAAAACCTATAATGAGGCATTAAACGATTTGTTAGAAGAAGAAAATATTAATCTTCCAGAAGATTATATAAGATTTTCAAATTATTTAAATCAAATGACATTAATGCAGCAAAAAACAAAAAGAAAGAATTATACCTATGGTGGTGGAATGTTAGATACAAGACGTTTATCTAGCGGAAATCCAAAATGTTTCTATCATAATAATAAAATAGAAAGTTTAAAGTCTATTCAGTTAAATATAAATATTGCTTATATTTCAACTGTTAACTCACAACAAGCAGAAAATCTAGCATACTTTATATTATTAATTATAAATGGTTTACAAAGAAATAATTATGATATAAATGTTAATACAATTTATCTAACTAAATTATTTCAAGAGATAATTGATATAAACATAAATTTGAAAAAAACAGGAGAAAAATTAAATATACAAGAATTATATAAGATGATTTCTACTGTAGATTTTAATAGAAAAATACTATTTAGAGTTATAGAAACAACAGCTGTTAGAAATGAAAATTGGGTTTGTAATTATGGAATACCGTGTAATAGAGAACAAATACATAAAATAAAAGATTTAAAAAAAGATGATATATATATACCATCACCAAATGAAATAGGTATAACTGGAGAAGATTTATATAATGATATTATAACAGCCTCAAAATCGCTAAATATAGATCATTTTTTAAATGTAGAAGAATTATTAGAAGAACAAAAAAAATTAAGGAGATAAAAAAATGATAATAGATGAAGAAATTATTAGCTTTAGAATAATAAAAATTGATCATTATATTGACTATTATAAAAATAATCATTTTGATATAATCCCAGTTAAAAATAATGAAAAAGTATATAGTAATGATCTATATTTACTTATTGCCTTTAGTGGAACAAAAGTAATCGGGGAATGGCTATTTAATGTTTTAGCTAAAGATATTGATTTAAGTTGCAATGTATATAATTTTATAAAAACTGCAATAAAAAAAGACTTAAAAAATAATATATATACAGAGACAGATAAACAATTGTTAAAGATTTATTTATTAAGAAATGCTATACTTCTTAATGAAGACATAAAAGAATTAGATGAATTATTTGAATCAAATGAAGGAATAATACAAACAGATATTGTAAAACCAGTTAATCATATTAATGCTGGACTTGTAAAATATTATGATATAGTAAATCCCTTGAGTGGTCAAAATGAACTTAAAATACTAGAATTAATAGAAAAAACATATAGTTCTATTATTCCAAATGGATTATATGGTGAAAGTAATATTGACCGAAATCCATCTTTAGAAATATCTGAAAATATTATATTTCCTATAGAGACATCAGGGGACTTTTTGCTAACAGATTTCTTAAACCATTTTTACCAATATGTAATAGAAAAAGAAATGAATGAATACTTATTATTTATACTATATGATACAATTCCAGGTATGTGGCCATATATTAGATATGCAGCTCCAATAAGAATTGATAAGGACTCAGAATTAACAGTAAATGAGGCAGTAGAAAACTATTATCATACAGTCTATGCGTCATTAAGTAATGAGACAAAAAGAAGATTTGAAGCGTATATAAGAGATTATTGTAATAATAATACAAGTCATTTACAAAAACAAAAAAGTATGATATAATAAAAATGATTTTAAGGGAGAATGAATATGTTAAACAAATTAATCACGACAACTAATAATACTACAGATAAATCAATGTATGATGATTGATTGTTTTAGCATGAAAAATTATATAAATAAAAAGGCTATTGCAATCAAAACAATAGTCTTTTGTTTTGAAAAACGAAAATATAGGACATGGTAATATAGTAATATTCCAAAGAGAGTTATCAATTGGTGAAAGATAATGAATAATCTATATTATTACTACCTATTAGTTGTACTCGAAAGAGATTACCCGAATAAACGGTTATAAAAATAAAGAAAAATAAAGGATGGTACCGTGCATTTTGCACTCCTAGAGGTATCATCTTTTTTTGTAAAGGAGATGGTAAGATGACGGAGGATGAAACGAATACGAAAATCCCTTAAAATCAAATTAAGAAAGAAGGATAAAATATGAATAAAAAATGTGTAGAAATACTAAAACAAGTAATAAATAATAATTATAAAAACATTAAATTAGAGAAATCTGTAGTAGACAAAGATGAATTTTATTATGAATTTCAATCAGATTATTCAGTAAGTGAAAATGACTTTATAAAATTAGAAAATGAAATGAAAAAAATAGACAATGATATATATGTAAAATTAATTAGAATAAGTGGTGTTTATCTAGAGGGTAATAAAGAAAATGAAATGGTTCAAAGAATAGTAGGTAAATCTTTTAAAAGTAATAAAGAATTAGAAGAATATGAAAAAGTATTAGAAGAAGCAAAAGAAAGAGATCATAGAAAAATAGGACAGGATTTAGACTTATTTTGTTTTTCAGACTATGTAGGAGCAGGGCTACCTCTATTTACTCCAAGAGGAACAATTATAATTGATGAACTAAAAAAAGAAATGGAAAGAATATGCAAGAATTATGGCTTTGAAAAAGTAAGTTGCCCCTCTCTTGCGGATATATCTTTATTTGAAACTTCAGGACATGCAACAAAATTTAATGACGAATTATTTCGAGTAAGTTCAAAAAAAGGACATAATTTTGTATTAAAACCAGTACAATGTCCCCATCATACTCAGCTATATGCATCGAAATTAAGAAGCTATAAGGATTTACCAATTCGATATATGGAATCCGATAAACAATATCGAGCAGAATTAAAAGGAGCAGTAGGAAATAGCCTATCAAGAGTATACGCTATAACTGTAGAAGATGGCCATGTCTTCTGTACAAGAGAACAAGTAAAACAAGAAATTATTAATATTTGTAATCTTATAAAAGACTTCTACAAAAGTATGAATCTATGGGAAAATCATTGGGTATCTTTATCAGTAAGAGACTATAGTCATCCAGAAAAATATATAGGGGATAAAGAAGATTGGGATTTATGTGAAAGTCTACTCCAGGAAGTATCTGATGAACTTAAACTAGATGCAAAAAAATGTGAAGGAGAAGCAGCACTATATGGACCTAAATTAGACTTTATGTTTAAAGATGCTATTGGTAGAGAAATACAAATACCAACAGTACAATTAGATTTTGCTACTCCAAAAAGATTTGGACTATTCTACATTAATGAAAAAGGAGAAAAAGTTCCTCCAGTAATGGTACATAGAGCTGTTTTAGGTTCCTACGAAAGATTTCTAGTACTACTACTTGAACAATTTAAAGGAGTATTACCAATATGGTTATCACCAGTACAAGTTAATATCATTCCAGTAAATATTAAATATCATGATGAGTATTGTCAAAAAATAAAAAAATTATTATTAGAAGAAAATATAAGAGTTAATTATGATAATTCAAAAGAACAAATGAATAAAAAAATAAGAGAAAGTAATCAACTAAAAAATCCCTATATAATTATAATTGGAGATAAAGAAAGAGATAATAATCTAATAAGTTATAGAAAACTAGGAGAAGAAAACACAGTAACTATTTCTAAAGAAGAGTTTATATTAAAAATAAAAGAAGAAATAAAGAAAAGATAATATTTCTTCTTTTGAATTTACACAATTATTATGAAGAATATAATAATTTAATATAACAAATAATAAAAATAAAATACTAAATTTTATATAATCTCTTCAAGTATTATATAAAAACACTTATATATATATTATTATGTGATTAAGTATTATATTAATTTTCTATTTACAAACAATCTTATAAAAGATTCTTATAATAAAATTAAAAGAAATTAACTTTTCCAAATAAAAAGAAATATGTTATTATAAAATATAGGGGAGAGGTTATATGAATAAAGATGAATATTTTGGAATGAATTCTAATGGAAATATAGAAATAATTAATCAAAATACTATTTTAGAATCAATAGAAAATATGGATAATAAATTAGATAGTATAATGAATTATATTTTATCTAATGATTTAATTTTATATTCTAAATTACACTTTCTATATAAAAAAGAAGCCTACTACAAATTAAATAAATTAATAGAAGAAAATAAATATTATTCAAGAAGAAATCTTGATGAAATAGGAAAATACATTAGAAATAATATTTATAATAATATGATAATTCTATTTTTAGGAAATTATGAATTTGAAAAAGGAATACAAGTATTTAAACCAAATAAGTATTTTGGAATAACTGAGTATGATAAATTAGTAAATAAATGTAGAAAAGAAAATATAAATATACAATACTATAGTTTACCTTTACCAAAAGAATTTAATGATCTATCTGGAATCATTTATAGTCATTTTAACTATGAAAGAAGAAATACAGATAAAATAGAAGATTATTATGATATGATAAATATAAAGAATAAAGTAAAAAAGTAATTTTTTAATAGTCAATAATTTTTTATTGACTATTTTTTTGTGTAAATTAAAATAATTAATCGTAATAGATTGAAAAAGAATAGTAAAAGATATAAAATAATTATAATAGGATGTGAATATATGAGTAAAATAATAAATAAAATAATATGGATATTTATATTAATACTATCTATTTCAACATTAAATGTCTATGCAAAAGATAATTGTGATAAGAACGCA
>Ga0247611_10010778_pt1 | contig 10676 bp, 5 predicted proteins | sample 177DNAGHGhighgp2_FD_192422 | JGI IMG/M metagenome (GOLD analysis project Ga0247611, IMG submission 192422) | Sheep rumen microbial communities from Palmerston North, Manawatu-Wanganui, New Zealand - 1770 DNA GHGhigh gp2 | ecosystem: Host-associated > Mammals > Digestive system > Stomach > Rumen ... | reverse complement strand
AATGCCTTAGAATCAGAATTTGGTGATTCTATTGCAGTAACACCATCAAGCGCAACATAATTAATACCAGATCCTTCTACAGTAAATGTTACTGCAGGCTTAGATGCTGCCTCAGCTTCAACTAGCGCAAGCCCAAAGCCTTCGTTTTTAGTAATTGATGGGAACGCAAAAATATCTGATGCTTTAATATATGACTTTAATTCATTATTATCCAAAAATCCTAAGAATGTAATCTTAGAATCATCTTTTGCAAGATCCTTTAATTCTTCTGTTAAAGGACCTTTTCCACCAATAAATATTTTATAATCATCAGATAAATATTTACTTGCTTCAACTAAGTATTTTAATCCCTTATATTCAACATGACGTCCAAAAGAGAATACTATCTTTTTTCCTTCATTTTCTTTTCTTATTTCATTTGCTCTATCAAGTATTTTTCCACTATAATCAGCTCTATAGTCAGGAATACATGATGGAATAGGTGTAACCTTTTCCTTATATTTTGATAAATATTTACTACCTTCTATATATTTTGGTGATGTTGATACAATCTTTGTTGCACGCTTTAATAGATATTGGCTTTGACGCTCAAAAAGCTTTGCAAGCTTCTTTTGCTTTGTAATATCCATATGCCACCATAATATAAAAATAATATTAGGGTTCTTCTTTAAATATTTAACTAAATAATGAGCTAAAAATGGGTTAGGATAATGGAATACAATAATATCTGGATTATATTCTTTCATTTCACGCTTTAATAATTTCTTATAAGATAAACTTAAAGATTGTGATGCAATTTTCTTAAATTCACCACATTTAATAACCTTTATTCCATCAATTTCTTCTATAGAATCACCCTTCTCACCACGGAAGCAAATAACCTCTTCAGTAAAATCCTTATCAAGGGAATTTACTATATCTCTTGCGGTTTGTTCGATTCCACCGATATGTGGGTGGTAATAGTTAGGTATATGTAAGATTTTTTTCATACTAATCCCATCCTTTAAATAATACATATCTATTATACCATATATAAAATCATTATCAAAACACAAAAAGAAAAGCTATAGATTATATCTATAGCCGTTACCACCCGAGTTTGCCACCTAAATTTTAATAAATTATAAAAATTACAGTTTTTTTATATATAATTAGCTGTTTTTTTATTGCTTTCAGAGATTAAAAGATTCTTTTTGATTCATTAATACCCTTTTGTCAAAAGGTTCAATCTTTAGAACACTATAAATTAGAATATACCGAAGGTGATCCTTATTTGATTGGTTCTCCTAAATTGTATTCTCATGTTCTAATTGAACAAATTATGAAGGAGCTTGGATTTATTCGCTCATTATAAATCAATCTATAAAATCGAATTTGATTTAGTAGGATTCATTAGACTTTTAGTCTATGGTAGATTATTGAACCCAGCTTCTAAAATAGCTACTATAGGTCAAAATAATGATTATTATAATCCAATCATCGATAATCCATACGAAAAAATGCCTTAAAAACGAGAAAAATCCAGTAACTAAGCAAAATATTACTGGATTTCTTTTTATATTAACTGACAAACTCGGTTTCTTATTCAAAACGTTGGGTTATAGCATAGAAGAAAGAAAAGGCCAACACATAATGTTGACCTATACATCAAAATCTTTGATAAGTTTTTAATAAATGTATTGTATCACTCCTTATAATATTAATCAATTTTAACATCAAAAACATTAAATAAATATTAAATAAAATAATCTTACAATTTTAAAATCAATAACTCTTTTTTACTCTGTTTTCTTCTTTTATTATTGCATCCCTTTCTTCTTTAGTTAATGCTCTTCTAACGCTTCTTTCACTAATTCTAAGAACAGGAAACGTTTTTTCTTTACAATGCGGACAATAGCCATCATTCTCATATACTTCATCACATGATTCAGCACAATTACATTCATAATATGTCATACGCAGCACCCTCACTTTCATTGTTACTCATACCAATTGGATATGAGTCAATTTTATTTTTTATATTATATTATCTTTTAAATAAGACTATTTAATATACTTTTTAAATCGATAAATTATTCATTCAATTATGGTTTCCCTCTTAGTAAGAAAAGCATTCTTCGATTAAGAGGGGGACCATTGATTACCTAAATGGCTATTATAAGATGATCCAGCAAGCTGGACGAATGCCGAACATAGTGTAAAAAACTTCGTAGCTTTTGTCGTAGACTTCACCTTTGTAATTGACATAATTAGCGTAAAGACCACTATTGGCGTTAGGCGAACGCAACCACCAACCGACAGCATTTCCTAAGTAAGAACTTGATGTCGATACAAATAGCCCTTGGCTCTTTGCATAATCTGTTCCTTTTGCTTGTCTAGCAGTATATGAATTTAATCCATACGTACTACTTGTTGCATCTTCATATGATAATAAGAATAATTTATCATTTGTATTATTACATGCATAAGGACTATTATGTTGTGTTGTAAACATACTATTGTCTACTGTTGTTTCCTCAATTAATGCTTTTTGAATATCATTAAATGATGTATTATAGAAATTATCATTTAAGAATTTTCTTATAGCTGATAATTCATAATTATTAGCATAGCCAGTACCACCATTGTGCTTAAATGATGATTCTCTATCACTTGGATAATAAGCTTGTGAATCCAGTATTAGATTTGCTAAAATTAATGCTTTACCATTGGATTCAGTTAAAATATCCCATTCAATTGGGTCATAGCTGAACCAATAGATTGTATTAGTTGAATAGCCATTATCATCTTGATAGGTATAATTTGTTGATGAACTTTCTTTTGGTCTATATTGTGTGAAATACACTCCTCTATAATCATAATCACCATCATTATCATAATCTATATCTTGATAGAACATAAAACTTGTTATACTTGATGAAATGTAATAATTATAATCTGTCCAATTGTATGAATTAGTTGATGTTGGTTTTGTGCCAGCAAGAGTATTTAATTCACTAATTAATGTATTATCAGTCACTTTAGTTTGAGGATATGTTCCGAAATATATTTTTGCATCATTTCTTGTATAAGGAGGTGTTACAATAGTTGTTGTAATTGTAATATTAATAGCTGGTACAATAACTACAATGCTATCTTTAGCATAAACAATTCCATCACTTCTACTCCATTTAATTGTATAGCCATCTGGAATATTTGTTGCAGTTAATGTAATTTGTGAATCAACTTCATATTTACCTCCACTAATTATACCAGATATACTTACACCTTCTGCTTGATTATTAAGAGTAATTGTATATTTGTTTGCAGTCCATCTAGCTTCATATGATAAATCATTTGCAGGCATATTAAAGCTATATGAAGTTTCTGTATTAAATCTATTATTATCTTTATATAATCCGTTATATGTATAACCAGCATTTGTTGTAATTGCTATAGTTACAGTTTCACCGTATTTATAAGTTCCTGCACCAGTAATAGTTCCTGCTTTTTCATTATTTTGACTTAAATTAACTGTATAAATATCTCTTGTATAATATACTTTAATTACTGTTTTTCCATCACCATTAATATTTACTTGTGTAATTGTTGTTGGTGATGTAAATCCAGTATATGTTTTTATTTTGGCATTTGTTAATGTGTCAGTTATACCAGTTAGATTATCAGTTTCATATGGTGTAGAAGGATAAGATGAATCTTTAATATTTTGTAGATAATGTTCAACTTTATATGAAGTATTTGTATTAGCTGTCCATCTAGCTTCATATGTCACATTAGTATCAGGCATTGTAAATGTATAAATTTCCTTATTATATACTTTATTATTTCCATCGTACCAACCAACAAATGTATAACCTGCATTTGTTGTGGCTGTTATAGTAACTGATTGGCCTTCAATATATTTATTATCAGATAAATCTGTTACTATCCCTGCTTTTTCATTATTAACACTTGTATATACTTTTAAGCCTCTCGCAGTTGGAATCTTATCCACAAATATGATATTTGCATTTGAAGGATTAAAATTTTCATCAAATCCAGTTGGAATCTCAGTTCCTTTAATATAAATATTTAATTGACTATCTCCATAAAAACAATTATCACCAACTTTTAATACTTTATCATCTAAGAATACATTTAATAATTTTTTGCAATTATAGAATGCACTTGCACCTATAGTAGTAACATTATTAAATATTATATCTTCTAAGTTTGTACAGCCATTGAAAGTATCTGATCTTATTTCAATTATTGAATCTGGAATATTTACTTCTTTTAATTGTGCACAATTATAAAATGCTCCAGCACCTAAATATTCTAATTTTTTTGGTAGTTCTATTTCATCTAAAGAAGTACAATTACTAAATGCATAATCTCCTAAATATTTCAAATTAGTAGGTAATACTATTGACGAAATAGACTTTCCTTCAAATACATAATCATCAATCCAATATACAGATGATGGAATATTTATCGATGTAAATTTAGTATTACCAAATGCGTTTTCTCCAATAGTCTCAAGATTAGATGATAATGTATAAGTCATATTATTTATTGATTGTAAATTGCTAAATGCATAAGGATAAATATGCTTTGTATTATTATTCATTACATATGAAGTTGATGATCCAGATGCTTTAATAAGCCATAAATATTGATTATTTGAATTACCTAAATAATCGCCTATTCCATTTCCGGAAGTTATTTTATTATATGTTAATTTCGAACATCCATAAAGAGCATTACTACCGATATAATAAACACTTGTAGGAATAGATAAATTTGTTAATTTTGAACAATTATAAAATGCATTATAATCAATATATTCTAAATTATCATTTAAAGAAATAGTTGTAATTTCTTCACAATTTTTGAAAGCATTACTACCTATCTTAATCAAATTTGTAGGTAATGTAAGACTTGTTAATAATACACAATGCTCAAATGCATTAGCACCAATTTCAATTAAGCTTGATGGCATATTGATTGTTGCAAGTGAATTACAATAAGCAAACGCTTCTTTTTCAAATGTTTTTATTGATGATGGCAATTGAGCATTTGAAAGATTCAAACATTGTCTAAATGCTTTTTCACCAACTTTAGTAATGCTGTATGATTTACCATTAATTGAAATATTAGAAGAAATATTTACTGAAGATAGATATCTGTTACAATCAACTATTGTTGCATTATTTCCTTCAATAAGATAAGTAATGCCATCTATAGTTGTCATAGTATCAATACCAGCATTAAAGTATGTGATAGGGCCTAAACCAGCTGCATACTTGCCGCTATCTTCATCTTCAATATATAATTTAATTTCACTTAAAGTAGCACCAAATCCATAATATCCACCTTTAGTAACAGCACTTGATAAATATATATTTCTGACATTTGAATTATTTAACTTGTTAAATCCACCCTTGTTATTCATGGTACCTTTTATTTCTCCACCATTAACTCTAATTGTAGTTAGTTTTGATGGAATGTTATCGAAAATATAATCAAAAGAAATATTTGTTGTTGTAGTTTTTGATTCACCTACAAAAGGTAAAACTATCTCTTCAAGATTAGTACATCCTGTTATAGCCTTACTACCAATCTTTTCAATATTAGATTGAATAATTATCTTTTTAGTGTTTGTTAATCCAGATATTGCCCCTGATGAAATTTCTTTAATAGGTAAATTATTAAATGTATATGGTACAATAACTTCTTCTTCATTTATGTCTCCTATACCTTCAATAATATAATATGTCTTATCAGTGGATAAGCTATACTCAAATCCATTAGTTCCTTCTAATACTTTTTCAAATATGGCATTAATAGTCATACTTTCTTTAACACTGTTTAAAGATTTATCCCAACCGATAAATACATATTCATTATCTTTATGAGTTGGAGTAACACCATCATATACTACAGATTCACCATATTTAACATGATAAGACTTTAAATTTGTACCATCATAATTAACAAATGTAACAACACAATCTAAAACCCATTTTGCATAGATTGTTTTATTAGTTGAAATCAAAGTACTAAAATTATAGGCTTTTGTAAAAGCTGAATCACTATACCAACCATCAAATATAAATCCTTCTTTTGTTGGATTATCTGGTTTAATAGCTGCATTACCAATCAATACTTTTTGAGAAGTAATTTCTGTACCACCATTTGTTTCGAATGACAATGTAACTGAATTTGTATCGGTAATTTCTACCCATTTTGCATATAATGTTATATTTGAAGTGACCTTAGTACTAAAATCAAACTTATTATTAAATGATGAATCACTATACCAGCCATCAAATAGAAAACCATCCCTTGTTGGATCTTTAGGTTCAATCGCAGTAGAATTCTTATTAACTGTTTGACTAGTGATACTACTACCACCATTTGTTTCAAATGAAACAGTAAAAGTGTCTACTGTTGGAGTACTACTTCCACTAGGCTTTGACCCTTCTTTACAATAATATGTATTTTCACCCATAATATTTAATGTAATTACGCCATTAGAAATAGTTCCTGAATATAATTCTTCTTTACTAGAATTAGAAATATAAAAAACTATAGTAGAACCAGTAATCGATAAATTGCCTTTTTCTCCATCTTCATCTTCCCAAGATGAATTAGAAATAATAAAATATGATGTCTTGTCATAATTATTATCGTTATATTTATAATATGTACCATCATTACTATTACTTGAACTATTATTGGCAAAACATGATGTCAAAATAAAAACATTTAATAAAGTAATAAAGAATACTGCAATAAGAAAATATATTTTTTTAAAAACTTTTAGCATAACAATCACTTCTCCTTATAAATATTTTGGTAATTTATGATCAATAACATCATTTATTAATCTTGTAGTCTCATCAGCATTACGCATAAGATCATTATAAGTAATGCCTAATTTAGAAATATACATTATAATTTCATTTCTAATTTTTCCATCAATTATGATAAGTTTTGTTTCATCGTCATTTTCTTCATATAATTCTTTTAATTCTTTGCATGGATTTAATTCATAAAAATAATCATAATCTTCCAACTCAAAAAGGCCTTTTTGATTCGCGATTTTATCGTTTGATATCTTACTTTCTATCAATATTTTTTCACCATATAAGAACCATACACTATATTTTTTAATGAAACTTAGTCGTTTTATTGGACTGGTTTCTTCAAAAACATTACTAAAATAATTATAAATACAATTCCAATTTTGATTGTTTGCAAAATTCTTATGTATTAAATTGATTATGTCAAAATAATTTTTCTTTTTTTCTTTTATATCTTTTATATATTGTTGTAAGTAAGCAACATTTGACTTCCATAACTCATTTCTGGCCGAACAAATTTTTTTATATAATTCAATTTGACCTTTGTATTTAATAACATTTTTTAAACTCCTTCCAACATTTTCATATGGTAGAGTTTTAACTTTAATAAACTGTCGACTATTCTTAACCATAAGATAATACTCATTCTGCCCTTCAAATCTTAACGAAAACAAAGTCGCTATTAAAATGCTAGTACTCCAATCCTTAAATCTTGTTTTTAACCCAAGATGTTGGGCAGTAGCAACCATATCAATAGGGTTATTAAAATCTTGCATCCATTGACTTTCTACATCTTCAAATTTTCTAATATATTCTAATTCATTATCAAATTTGGCATTAATATTAGATTTGCCAAATAAGATATCAAAGCTAATACCATCGCTTAACTTATCTCTAAATAATGTTGAATATCTTTGATTGTATTTGCAATATCCTCTAAAATAATACTCCTCTTTATTAATCTGTGTTAATAAGAAGGAATATTCATCAACACTTTTAATCTTCATCACCTTATCATTCATAAAATCAACCCCTTTGTATTTTTGTACCAAATAACAAAAAAATGGACCTAATACCTAGATCCATTTGGATATAATATATCAATAATTAATAAATATTACCCCCCCCCCACACTTGTGGAGAGAGGCAAGGTATTTATATTAATTAATTTACAATAGTTTACTTATCTAACTTAAGTATAACATATTTTTTTATTTTGTACATCATTTAATTTCACACATCTTGTGTTTCCCCATTTTTTTATTCACGCATCAAAAGTAAGAGTACATATTTTATAAAGTATCCATAATTTTTAAAACTAAAATCTCAAAAAATAGCATAACTGCTTATTAAAATAACATTTACTACTTATTTACCAATTTATCTAACTATTAGAAAAATGGCTCAGTTATGCGTTCATATTTAATTTTTGGGAAATACAAACAAAAAGAAAAGCTATAGATTATATCTATAGCCGTTACCATCTTTCCATTTCTTTTCTTCCATATGGAATCATTAAATAATTTGCATCATTATCAAGGGACGCCATACCTATTACTAAAGGTATCATAAAATAATACATATGGTATGTATTATCGATTAAACCATATAAATCAAGTGAAATATATGCAATTAAGAAATACCATAATGTATGTTTATCAAATAAAGTAATTCTTAAATACTTATCTGCCATATGTATTGTTAATGCTAAAAGTCCAAAAACACCACCTATAGCCATTGTTTCAAATATTAATGAATGGAATACCTGAGGTCCATATACCCAGTTATCAATAATACCTGATTCTTGTGGTTCAATATCACACGCAAATCCAGGTCCGAATAATACCTTATACCAAGATTCTCTTGTATATTCTCCTGCCATACTCCATAATTCAAATCTTCTATTTGAAATCTTAGAAACATCAATAGCTTCTCCCTCATTAATACCAGTACCAAATACTTTATTAAATAAGCTTTCTACTAAAGAGAATACTTTATTATGGAATACAAGAACAAATAATACAACTAAACCAATCATTACATATACCATAATTCTAAAGGCTTTTTTATTTTCAGCCTTAAAGAATGTTAATATAACTAATGAAACAAATTCTAACGCAAATATTAAATATGCACCACGTGATGTTGTAATTACAACACCAACACCTGTAATCAATATTATTCCAACATATATAAGCATATCTAATACATTCTTCTTTTTAGCAAGAATATAGAATGTGAATGGTAAGCTAAAGCATAGCATTATACCAGCCTCATTACATAATCCCCATCCTAACCAGTAATATGCATCAAATACATTATCAATTTCACCATTCTTAAATTGTAACAATACACATACTAAGCATTCTAATGTAATAAGAATGCTAAGGTATGACATTGTTTTTATAAACATTTGTTTAGATGATGATTTAATACCATTCGCAAAAATACAATAAATTAATAAATATCCTAAATCAGCAAAATATAATATATACCATGCTAAATCCATATGTTTTTCTACACCTAAATCATTATTAAAATAAGTAATATTAAATGCCCATATTATAGGAATTATTTCTGCGATGGCAAGTCCTATAAATCCTAATAATGATTTCATTTTAGAAAAATCTATTTTATTTTTAATAGTATGATATATTATTGCAGCACCAAATATAATAACACCTATAATTAAATCGATAGGTATAGATGCACCACTATCTACTTCATTTGCCATATTATAGATTAAATAAATAATAACAGGTATTAAATATTTTAAATCATTAAATACTAATATTAATACTACCGCAATTATAATTAATAAATCTAATCCAAGCATTAAAGGAATATTAGTAAGGGTACCTAAGGTCCATCCAATAAATGTTATAAAAGCTATTAATAAAATTAAAATATCATCAAAATGCTTATTTTTTGATAACATTTTTAACTTATCCCTAAAACTAAATAAAATATCAGGCATATATATTCTCCTAGAATCAATCTATAACAATTATATTAAAAATAATAAACTTTTACAATTATAACTTAGAATATTAATAATTGTATAGTAAGCATAACATTATTAATTAAAATTAATAAAGTATTAGTCTAAATTGGCTTATTTGTTTGTAATTTTATTTTATTATGTTAAAATATTGTTGTTATTTTAGGATGGAAGTGATAATTTGGTGAATAACGAGGCAAAAGAAACAAATGAAGATAATTTAACATCTACACCTGGTAAAAAGGTTTATTCAAATTACATATTAAATGTAATATACCAAATTTTCACATTACTAGTACCACTTATCCTAACACCTTATCTATCAAGAGTATTAGGTGCTGATATGCTTGGTAAGTATTCATTTTCAAATTCATTAATGCAATACTTCTACTTAGTCGCATGCTTAGGATGTAATTATTATGCACAAAGAGAATTAATAAAATATCAAAATGATAAATATAAGCAATCTCAAGCTTTCTTTGAAATAATGATTTTAAGAGGAGCTGTCACATTAATTTGTTTTGGCGCGCAAGTAATTATGGCAGAGGTTGGAGTATTTGGTTCATATAAGGTTTTAATGCTTATATTATCATTAAATGTACTTGCTGTATTGTTTGATGTAACATTTGTATTCCAAAGCCAAGAAAACTTTAAAACATTAGTATTAAGAAGCTTTATTGTAAAAATAATAGCTGTATTATTAATATTTTTACTTGTTAAAAAACCATCAGATTTATGGTTATATTGTTTAATTAATAATGGTGGTGTATTATTAATTTCTTATATAATATTATGCTTTTACATGCCTAAATACATTACTAAAGTTA
>Ga0247611_10010777_pt1 | contig 10676 bp, 5 predicted proteins | sample 177DNAGHGhighgp2_FD_192422 | JGI IMG/M metagenome (GOLD analysis project Ga0247611, IMG submission 192422) | Sheep rumen microbial communities from Palmerston North, Manawatu-Wanganui, New Zealand - 1770 DNA GHGhigh gp2 | ecosystem: Host-associated > Mammals > Digestive system > Stomach > Rumen ... | reverse complement strand
GTTGCAATATATGTTGCAATGCGGAATTCCTATTCCTGTTGGCGAGAACTCACGAGTGGGAATCTTCGACCAGATATTCATTGACATAGGTGACCAGCAAAGTATCAGCGACGACCTTTCCACATACTCCAGTCACCTCATGAACATGAAGCAGATGATGCGTGGCAGTAGTGACAAAACGCTATTGCTAATCGATGAATTTGGTTCAGGTACGGAGCCTACTATCGGCGGTGCGTTGGCAGAGGCTATGCTTCGCAAATTCGTAGAACGCGGAGCCTATGGAGTAATCACTACTCACTATCAGAACCTCAAGCACTTTGCCGATGACCACGATGGTGTGATAAATGGTTCTATGCTTTACGACCGTCAGCAGATGCAACCTTTGTTCCAACTGGAGATTGGTCATCCAGGCAGCAGTTTCGCTATAGAGATTGCACGCAAGACAGGTATTCCCGAAGATGTAATTGCAGAAGCTTCGGAAATAGTTGGTCAGGACTACATCAATGCTGATAAATATCTGCTCGATATTGTTCGCGATAAGCGTTATTGGGAAGGGAAGCGACAGACCATTCACCAGCGTGAGAAAGATATGGAACGTACGCTGGCACGTTATGAAGAGGAAATCTCCGACCTACAGCATCGTCGCAAGGAAATCATAGCCTCTGCAAAACGTCAGGCCGAAGAGATTCTGAACGAGAGTAATGCCGTTGTAGAGAACACCATCCGCGAAATCAAGGAGGCACAGGCTGAGAGAGAACGTACGCGTGAGGTTCGTCAGGACTTGGATGCTTTCCGCACCAAGCTTACAAAGGAAGAACAGGAAGAAAGCGATGCCATCGACCGTAAGATGCAGCAGATTCTTGCTCGCAAGCAACGTCAGGAGGAACGTAAACGCAAGAAGAACGAAGAGAAAAATGGTGCCGACAATGCACAAAAGACTAATACACCATCTTCCGACTCTAAACCATCAACTCCTGAGCATCCTCTTTTCTCACCAGGAATGAAAGTTCACATGAAGGGACAGACAACGCAAGGAATCTTGGAGGAAATAAAGGGACGAAAGGGAGTGGTTATGTTCGGTCTTATACGTACAACCTTGCCTCTCGATATGCTCGACACATCACCTGTAAAAGTTCAGAAGACTGAGGAGAAGTCTCCGGCTGGCAGCACTTACATGATTAGTAAGACCACTCTCGACCACATGCACAATACGCAGTTAAACTTCCATCAGGAAATAGACCTTCGCGGAATGCGTGTTGATGAGGCTTTGAATACTGTGACACAATACATCGATGATGCTGTTCTAGTTGGAGCTTCGCGTGTTCGCATTCTTCACGGAACTGGAACAGGAGCCTTGCGTAGTGTCATTCGCGAATATCTGAATTCTGTACCGCAAGTGAAGTCGGCTCACGATGAACATGTGCAGTTCGGTGGTGCTGGAATAACGGTGGTGGAACTTAATTAATTAAGAATTAAGAATTAAGAGTTAGAGACTCATGGCACGACTGAAGGCTTCGTAGCTATTGGCAAGACGTGCAAACTCATAGGGCTCGATGTGGAGCGAGAAAGTACCCGTTACCTCGTCGAGCCCGTAATATGCCTTAATGAGACTCGCCAAGTTAAAACCCATAGCATCACTTCTTTGCATGAGGAAACGCGTGGTGCGAACCAACAGTGGGCGTTCGTGTTCTATATAATGAAGGGTACGGAACAAAGTATAGCAGGCAGGTGTGGTTTGCACACGCAGCAATACTCTCAACCGTTCGCGTCCTTCCTCTATTCCCAGTTTACCGAGCAACCATGCAACATCTTCAGCATTATCAATCACTGGTAACAACTCTGCCAACACTTTCTTACGGTCAACATCATTGTTGCGGATCATAGCAAAGAATGCACGCGAACCGGTACTCCTCAACGACAGAGTTCCCTGTTTGATTCTCAATGCCACAGCCTTCATCATTGTTACAAGAAAAGCCTTGCTGTTGTGTTCCGTCAATTTCATTGTCAACTGCCACACATCAGCTTCACACATAGTGGGAATGATACGTTCACCCAACATGTAACCTGCAGTACGGAACTGAGCATTCGACAAACTGTCAATGTAGATTATCAGGCTCTGCCAGTCGTTGTCAGCAGTCAGAGACTCCAACCTCATTAAAATCCCACGATCGTAATGCTTATCCATAACATTGTTTGTCAAACAGCACCGCGAAGATACAAATTAGTAATCGAAACACCAAATTATACTACATCTGACAAATGGTTTTGGATATTCACGCATGGATTTCAGTAAATTAATTTGGTAAATCAAGTGCTTAATCGTATCTTTGTCAAGGAATATGCGCGTGCGGGCGCATGATAAATATTATAAGTATATGAAAGAGGTGAAATGGGGCTTTATAGGATGCGGTGAGGTTACTGAACGTAAATCAGGACCTGCATTCTCACTGGTGGAAGGCTCAAGCGTTGTGGCAGTTATGAGCCGCAATGCCGAGAAGGCCAAGTCGTATGCACAGAGGCACAATATCCCGAAGTGGTACACGGATGCTCAGGAACTGGTGGACGACCCAGATGTAACCGCTGTCTATATTGCCACACCACCAAGCAGTCATGCCACTTATGCCATTATGGCTATGAAGTCTGGCAAGCCCGTCTATGTGGAGAAGCCTTTAGCTGCAAGTTATCCTGACTGTCAACGCATCAACCGAATTTCGGAACAGACAGGAGTACCCTGCTTCGTGGCATACTACCGACGCTATCTTCCCTACTTCCAAAAAGTTAAGTCGCTAGTCGAAGATGGCGTCATAGGAAAGGTTATGACTGTGCAGATACGCTTTGCTGTGCCTCCGCGCGACCTCGACTACAATCGCGAGAATCTGCCTTGGCGTGTACAGCGAGATATCGCAGGAGGTGGTTATTTCTACGACCTTGCTCCACACCAGATAGACCTTCTGCAGGAGATGTTTGGTCCAATACTGAGAGCTCACGGATATTGTGCCAACCGAGGCGGATTGTACAATACGGAGGATACGGTAAGCGCTGTATTCCAGTTCAACGATGGGATGCCAGGCTCTGGTTCATGGTGCTTCGTGGCAAACCAATCAGCACGTGTTGACCGCATTTCCATTGGTGGAGAACTGGGAAGCATACAGTTCTCTGTCTTCACTTATGAGCCCATTGTGGTACTCACCGAAGAAGGACGTCAGGAAATAACTGTAGAGAATCCTAAACACGTACAGATGCCACTCATAGAGAGTGTAGTACGCCATTTGCAAGGTATGGGAGAATGCCAATGCGATAGTGTATCGGCTACCACCGTCAACTGGGTGATGGACCGTATATTAGGAAAATATTAATAACAGATAAATGGACAAACAGACAAGTAAGGAATTGGTAGAACGATTCCTGAAATATGTAAAAATAGATACACAATCAAGCGAGGACGGAGCAGACCACTGTCCCAGCACAGAGCGTCAGATGGACCTTTCAAAGCATCTGGCAAAGGAACTGCAGGGAATTGGTTTGGAAGACGTCGTGATGGATGAATACGGATATGTTTATGCCACACTTCCAGCTAACACCTCGCGCGACATCCCGACTATCGGATTCATTGCACACATCGACACCAGTCCTGACTGTTCTGGCAAGAATGTGAAACCACGTATCATACCGAACTATGACGGCACAGACATCGTGCTGAATCCTGATGTTGTTACACGTGTGGATATGTTTCCTGAATTGCTCGCACATGTAGGTGAGGACCTTATAGTCACAGATGGCAACACATTGCTGGGAGCTGATGACAAAGCTGGCATAGCAGAGATTGTTACCGCTATGACTTACCTGATGAGACATCCGGAAGTGGAACACGGAAAGATACGCGTTGCCTTTAATCCTGACGAGGAGATTGGCATGGGAGCACAGCGCTTCAATGTAGAACTCTTTGGTTGTCAATGGGCATACACAATGGATGGCAGCGAGGTGGGCGAACTGGAATATGAGAACTTTAATGCCGCTGCTGCGAAAATCACAGTTAAGGGACGTAGCGTACACCCTGGATATGCCAAAGGAAAAATGGTGAATGCATCGATAGTGGCACACGAGATTGTGGAAGCATTGAAGAACGAACGTCCGGAAACTACGGAGGGCTATGAAGGTTTCTGGCACCTGACGCAAATGACAGGAAGCGTGGAAGAAGCCACACTCTCTTATATCATACGCGACCACAACAGCACAACCTTTGAACAAAGAAAAGAACAAATTAACGAGGTGGCACGCGAACTGAACGAAGAATATGGCGAAGGAACGGTAAGTGTCAGTATGCGCGACCAATACCATAACATGCAGGAAATGTTGGAGGACAAGCCTCACATCACAGACATTGCACGAGAGGCAATCCGCGAGGCTTGCGGTTATTGCAACGTAATTCCCATTCGTGGTGGAACCGATGGTGCACAACTGTCGTTCATGGGACTGCCCTGCCCCAACATCTTTGCAGGAGGTTTGAACTTCCATGGGCGTCACGAGTTCGTGCCAATACAGAGTATGGAGAAGGCAGTAATGACTATTGTAAACATCTGTAAGAAAGTGGCACAATGAACAACGAGGCACGTGTGGACAAATGGCTGTGGGCAGCTCGCATCTTCAAGACACGCACCATTGCTGCTGCAGCTTGCAAGAAAGGACAAGTTTCTATGGGCGGCACCCAATTGAAACCATCGCGCATGGTAAAGGTTGGCGATACTATTGATGTCAAGAAATCTCCCATCACATACTCGTTCCGCATACTTCAGGCAATAGAACATCGCGTAGGTGCAAAACTGATTCCCGAAGTCTTGGAAAACGTCACACGTCCCGAACAGTACGAATTGCTTGAAATGAGTAAGATAAGTGGTTTCGTTGACCGTGCCAGAGGAACTGGTCGTCCGACAAAGAAGGAACGTCGTGCGTTGGATGATTTCCGCGACGATGTGCCTGTATTCTTCGGCGACTTCGACTTTGACCTCGATGACGAAGAGAATTACGAAATTTGAAATACGAATTACGAAATAAGAAATAAATACTATGAGACGCAGCGTTTTGGCAATATTTGCCATTCTTTCAATTTTCAATTTTCAATTTTCAATTTGTTTAGCACAGACTGATGTTACGAGTCAGTACATCAAAAATGCTTCGTTCGAAGCTAACAACATCAGTCAACTGAGCGCCGACAATACACGCGGAGCATACGTCGTGGGCAATAATCTCACGGGCTGGACAGTTACTGGTTCATACGGAGTTAGTGACATCATGACAGCCGCAGCAACTGCCACCGATAACAACATGGGAACACCGGGACAGGCAAGCGACGGCACACAGATGTACTACATCCGTAATGCGTGGAGCAACTCCTCGGCATCCGTAAAACAAACAGTCACTCTGCCTGCAGCAAAGTATCGTTTTACGGTTGATAGTAAGAGTGCCCATGCAGGAACATCGAGCAGCGGTAAGCTTGTGGCAGCAGGTGAGAACACCGTTATTGCGATGAACCAAGGCAGCATCCCCTCAAACTGGAATACCGTCAGCGTTGAGTTCACTCTGACACAAGAGCAAGACGTTACTCTCGGTTTCGAGTTTACATGGGTGCATAGCCCTGGCGCAAGTTTCCTTTTAGACAACGTGCGTCTTTATGATATTACAAACGAAACTGTACAACCAGACCCGACTGAGAAAGATGTAACATCACCCACAGAAGGTATTATCAACAATACTTTCGTAGGTGAAGAGGAAATGATGACCGACCTACTGAAGATGCTTGCAAAGTTTGCTACATACCTCGACAACGACTATCAGGCATGTGTTGCTCCTAACAGCGAGAACGAGGAGTGCGGATGCTTCAAGGGCGAGAGCACGATGCAAAGCAACGAAGCAGGTGTGCGCACCAATGCCGACCTTTCTATGATATGTGCTTTCCTCGTGAAGTATGCTAAGCCTGCAGGTATTGAACTGCCGACAGGAGTTACATGGGAGCGCATCGAAGACATTGCTATGAAGTCGCTCGTATTTGCCTACAGCACCCATAAAGCCAATAAGTTGAAGGTGTGCTCAGGTGGCGACTATTGGGGCAGTACCAGTGGAAGCGACCATGTGTGGGAATCATCGCTTTGGGCGATGAGTGTTGCCTACTCTGCATATTTCCAGTGGGACAAACTTTCAGACAAACAGAAAGGATACATATACAACCTGCTGAAGGCTGAATGCAACTACGAGTTGAATCGCACTATCCCCACAGGTTATGCAGGTGACACAAAGGCTGAGGAGAACGGATGGGAAGCCGACGTTCTGGCAGCAGCACTTGGTCTGTTCCCCAACGACGCTCTGGCTCCACAGTGGTTCGAACGCATGCGTCTGTTTGCAGCCAACAGTTATTCACACGGCAGCGATGCCAACAATTCTGGTATAGTTGACCCATTGTACAACAATACTATGTGGAGCGACTTATACAAGGGCAACAACCTCTATAGCGACTGGACTCTGCAGAATCACAACCTCTTCCACACCTCATATCAGAATGTTGTTATGCAGGAACTCGGCGAGGCTGCTCTGGCTCTGAAGATGTTCCAAGGAGCTGATGAGAAATGGCAATCAAATGCTTTGATGCACGGCAATCAGGAAGTGATGGACAATGTGCTCAACTGGTTAGCTCTTGCCGATGGTGAACTGGCAATGCCAAACGGTAACGACTGGAGCCTTTTCCTCTACGACCAGATAACATCATACAGCACTCAGGCTTGCTTCCAGCGCGACCCGAATGCCCTGCTGTTGGAGAATCTCGCCTACAAACAGATAAAAGCCCGTCAGACAACCACCACAGACGGTTCGTGGTTGCTGCGTCCCGATGTACAGGCCCGTCGTATGGGTGTTGAGGCACATCGTGTGATGATGACCTATCTCATGCACAAGATGATGTCCACAGCCGACCTCCAACCAACCTCATGGGACGAGTTCCGCTACAATTACTCTGAGGCAAAGATATTCCCTTGCCAGAACATCGTTCGCGGATATACCTCGTTCCGCTTCACCTGCTTCTCGTGGAGCACTGGTCTGAAGAGCTACACAGGATATTTCGCACCTGACAAGGCCGACAAGAACAAGATTGTGGTTCCCTATCGTGCCAACAATTCCGGTAACATCACAGGATGGTACGAGGTAAGCGGTAAGGGTACGAACGCCACACCTGTTGTTTCGGGCATTTATAAACTCGACGGCGATGCTTGGGTGATGAACGGTGAGTTGTCTGTCAACGATGCAGCCCTAAACAACCGCTTTGCCCTCTACTCCACTCCTGGCAACGCATTCATCTATCTCGACCATGTGAAAGCCAACACAGGTTGTACCATCACGGCTGAGAAAGGTGGTCTGCTGGCAATCTCCACCGATGAACTCACAAAGCTGCAGCGCACACTCTACTATGGTGATGGCGACAAGATTACGTGGAAGCAAAAGGACGGCAGCTCGCAGTTTACCTTCAACTCGAATTGGGTGAACATCGACAACGAAATCGCCGTTATTGGAAATAATGGCAAGCGTATGTCATTTGCCGACCGTGGTGCCAACAACAGCATCTACACCTCGAAGCTCTATCCCATGTACTCCAACGAGAGTCGCACAGTGAAGGCTGGCGATGTGGTTGATGCACGTCATCTGGTATATTACAGCTACATCAACGCCGAAGATACAAAGGCTACTGCCGAGAATATACAAAGTCTAAAGAACATAGTTCCTGATGGATGGAACGGAGTGATAGCTCCAGACCCCAGCGGTGCCTATTACATCCTGATATCCAACTTCCGCGGCACAACAGATGCCACCATCAACGGTATCTCCATCATGGACTTCGCAGCACCCATCTTCAAGACAGAAACAACCATCGAGGACAACAAAGCGAAGATTTCTTTGAACCTTCAGGAGAACAATAGCTTTGCAACGCAGATGAAGCTATTCGTAGCAGGCTCGAAGGTGAAGGCTATTCTTGAAGACGAAAATACTGCCTACATCACAGCTACGGAAGCTACCAATATTACAGTTTATGCTATGCCTGGCAACTACCACAAATTCAATAAGGAGGTTACGCTGAAGGCTGGTGAAACTGTGAAGGCTGTACTTGCTGATAATAAACTGACATTGGAGGCCTCTGCTCCTTATAATCCTGAACTGACTGTTGGAACAGATATGACCAGTTACATCGTGAATCCTCGCTTCGAGGGCAACACTCGTGCTGGTTGGACTATGAAGAAAGCCGACCAAAACGAAGCTACAAACTACACAGAGCAGGAGTTCTACAACAACAGCAGTTTCTCGCTGAAGCAGACGATAAAAGGACTTCCCGCAGGCAACTATCGTCTCTCGTGTCAAGGATACTATCGTGCAGGCAACAGCACTACCGCAGCCTCGGCTCATAGCGCAGGAACTGAAGCACTCAATGCCAAACTATATGCTCAGCCCAACGGTTCTGACAAATGCTCGCAACCAATGTTAAGCATTATGACTGAGGCTGGCAAAATGGGAAATCTTGGAGAAAGTACCAATCTCGGTTACATTCCCAACACTATGGAACAGGCTTGGCAATACTTCAGCACAGGGCTTTATAGCGACAACAGCGTAGAGTTCAGCGTCGAGGAAGGTAAGGATGTGGAAATCGGTGTTGAGAAGTCAAGCAAAATCAACGAGGATTGGACCATCTTCACCAACTTTCGCCTCACCTATCTTGGCAAGGGAGGTGGAGAGGATAACATCTCTTCCGTCAAGAACAGCCCTTTCGTCACAAGCGGCACGTACACAATGGGCGGCGTGCGCGTCGCTGACAACAAGCCGCTTCCCCGTGGTCTCTACATCCACAACGGAAAAATAACCGCAAAGCCTTAATCCCTCTTAACCGTATAACCGCATAACCGCACATGATAGACAGGGCAACTATAGATAAGATAATGGATGCGGCGAACATCGTCGATGTTGTATCCGACTTTGTTACGCTGAAACGTGCAGGAGCAAACCTAAAGGGTCTGTGCCCCTTCCACGACGACCGCACCCCTTCGTTCATGGTGAGTCCGGCTAAGAACTACTGCAAGTGTTTCGCCTGTGGCAAGGGAGGCAACCCTGTGGGCTTCATCATGGAGCACGAGCAGATAACCTATCCCGAAGCGCTTCGCTATCTGGCAAAGAAATACGGCATCACCATCGAGGAGAAGGAGATGACGCAGGAAGACATTCAGCGACAGGACGATCGTGAGTCGATGTTCATTGTCAACGAATGGGCAAACAAATGGTTCCAGGACCAGATGAACGAAACCGAAGACGGACGTGCCATCGGACTGGCTTACTTCCGTCAGCGTGGTTTTCGCGATGATATCATCAAGAAGTTCCAACTGGGATTCTGTCCTGACAAGAACGTGGAGGTGGAAGTACCAGAGGGGAACACCGCTATGCGACGAGTGCGAATGGGCGTTATGAGCGACGCTGCCCTGAAAGCAGGTTACAAGGAGAAATATCTTATCAACGACCCTGAAACTGGAATGGGAACTGGACTCTCGCTGAAGAACGACAAGGGAGCCCTTCGCGATCGATTCTGGGGACGTGTCATCTTCCCCATCTTCACCATGAGTGGTAAGGTCGTGGGCTTTGGCGGACGTGTGCTCGCTGCTGCTACGAAGGGAGTCAATATCAAGTACCAGAACTCGCCCGAAAGTATTATCTACTCGAAGAAGAAAGAGCTCTACGGACTGTTCCAAGCAAAACAGGCAATACGCAAGCAGGACCTTTGTTTCCTTGTTGAGGGCTACACCGATGTGATGGCGATGCACCAAAGCGGTATAGAGAATGTGGTGGCTTCATCCGGCACAGCACTCACCGACGACCAGATACGTCTTATCCATCGTCTCACGGATAATATTACTGTAATCTACGACGGCGATGCAGCAGGCATCAAGGCTTCGCAACGAGGCATAGATATGCTATTGGCACAGGGAATGAACGTACGCCTCCTTCTGCTTCCCGATGGTGACGACCCCGACTCCTTTGCTCGTAAGCACAATGCCGAGGAATATCAGAAGTATCTGGAAGAACATCAAGTTGACTTCATCAAGTTCAAGACCGACCTTCTAATGGAAGAGGCACAGGGCGACCCGATAAAGAAGAGCCAGCTTGTGAACAATATCGTTCAGAGTATCGCATGCATTCCTAATGAAATAACGCGTAGTGTCTATGTGCAGGAGACAGCCCTTTCTATGCAGATGCAGGAGAGACTGATAGCCACCGCTGTCGCCAAACAGGTTGAGAAGAATCGTGAGGAAGCCCTCAAACAACGTCAGCACTACACCTCTCCCGCTCCTGATCAGCCCCTCGACTCCCTTGAGCCCATTCAGCCCATTGAAACTCTTAAACCTCTTGAATCTCTTGAACCTCTTGAACCCTCCAACTCTTTAGAGGCGGAGAAATCCCCCTATACCCCACTTGTACAGGGCATTCGCAGTCGCGACCAGCAACGCCTCGAAAAGAAGGAGCGCGAGATAGTGCGTCTTGTTGTCCGTCACGGTCAACAGATTATTGGCGAGATGCCCGACGAGAACGGCGAGAACCATCCCGTCAATATTGCGCAGTTCATACAGGCATCCTTCGAGCAAGACGAACTGAAACTGGTG
>Ga0247611_10010776_pt1 | contig 10677 bp, 12 predicted proteins | sample 177DNAGHGhighgp2_FD_192422 | JGI IMG/M metagenome (GOLD analysis project Ga0247611, IMG submission 192422) | Sheep rumen microbial communities from Palmerston North, Manawatu-Wanganui, New Zealand - 1770 DNA GHGhigh gp2 | ecosystem: Host-associated > Mammals > Digestive system > Stomach > Rumen... | reverse complement strand
GTGGAGCTGGAGGGAGTCGAACCCTCGTCCAAACAAGTGACAGATGTGCTTTCTACATGCTTATCCTATGGTTGATTGTCGGGCCGGCTCTGGACACAGGCACCCAAGGCAGGCCTTAGTCTCTAAAACTTCATCAACGGCACGGGACCAACCGTTGACTATCCCGTACTCACGAGCACCTCCGGGTCACCGACCGACGGGCGGGGTCGGTGGGAGATGTCTTGTCCCTGCAACTGTTGCAGGGATTAAGCGTAACCTACTGTACTTCGGTTAGGCAGCAAGAGCGTAGTTATTTTCGCCAATTATCTTTCTGCATCGGTTTTTAAGGCTGCTGATGCGTGAGCCTGCATGCTTACAAATCCCCCTCCTTGCTGTCAAAACCGGTCAGCCCCCGGTGGATTTATGTAGCAAAAAAGAAGTCCCCATTTCTGAGGACTCCTTCTAAACCATCTGCGGAGATTCTCCGCTTTGGCGGTCCGGACGAGACTCGAACTCGCGACCCCATGCGTGACAGGCATGTATTCTAACCAAACTGAACTACCGGACCGTTTTCACCATGATTTAAAGACCTCTCTGTTTCTCAAATGCGGGTGCAAAAGTACGACTTTTTTTCCATTCAGCAAAGAAAAAAATGCATTTTCTGCAGAAATAATTCACAACATATTATTATACAAGCTATTAAACTTTGCACTTTTTTACGTATCGAGCTCAATTACCCCATGCAAAACGAGGTGAAAAGGCACATAATTTAGCAATTTTGGGGTACTCCGCAACAGTCTTTTGAGATACAAAAAGGCTGCTCGAAGAGGTCCCCTACTCCCCCCTTGCTTCCAGCTGGTGCCTACACCTGCCTACCATCCCAGCAACAAAAAAAGCGGTGTGCATAGACACTGGCATTACTAAAAAATCCCTCCGAGAGGGATAAATTTTAGAAAATCGTCCCTCATTGAGGGATTTTTTGTATCTTTGCACTGAGACAGCTCGGATTGAACTACTGAACAGACCCGACCCAACAACAAAAAAGCCGATGCAGTGTGCATCGGCTTTATATTTGTGAGAATTATTATTATCTTGCTATTGCGTGGCTCCCTTTCGGTTGCATCACTCTTACATAGCATTGACCTTTTTCTGGAGCTTCGACTTCAGGTTAGCGGCTTTGTTCTTGTGGATGACGGAACGCTTGGCGAGCTTGTCGATGATGGAAACCATCTTGGGCAGTCTCTCGGTAGCGACCTGCTTGTCCTCAAGGGCGCGGAAATCGCGCAGGGCGTTGCGCATGGTCTTGGCGTAATAACGATTCTCGACTCTTCTCTTTTCGTTGGAACGGATTCTTTTTTTTGCAGAGTTGTGATGTGCCATAATTCTTTTTTATACTTTTTTATCTGGTAGTCCGTGCGGGATTCGAACCCGCGATTTTAAGAATGAAAATCTTACGTCCTAGGCCAACTAGACGAACGGACCACTTTGCTCTCTAAAAGCGGGTGCAAAATTACTAACTTTTTTTGGATTGGCAAAATATTTTTTCACCAATTTCTGTGGACAACCTCCCGAATTATTCCGTATCTGCCTGGAATCTAAAGCCTAAACGCTTGCCAGTGGCCATCGATTTTTTGTCCATAACGTTCCTCATTTCACCCACCGAGACCATCTTCACTTCGTCGTATGGAGGTGTTAATAAATCAAAATTTGTGGTATATTCGATAGCCGACTCAACGATACTTTGGACAGACTCGTTGGAAATCAACGAAGTATTGAAATTATTATACAGCATGCCCAACTCGCGCTTGCCCTCGATAAAGTAGTGGTATTCATTATTAACAAACACTCTTCCAATCATATAACCAAGGTCTTGGTCGCGCTGGTAGATGAACGAGTCGGAAAGGAAGTTATAGATGCGTATCACCCCGCAATACGAGCGGCGGGGGTCCTCATGGATATACGGCGACTTCATCACCTGATGGTCGCGCGAGAACTCGAAGACGTTGGTGTGCATGCAGAACACCAGCACATCGCCCCCGAAACGCACCTCGAACTCAAAATCGCCGTGGTCCTTGAACTCAAACAGGATGGTCCTGCCTTCGTTGTGGGCCTGTTCCTGGAAGAGTTTGATGAGGCGGTCGGCGGTGCTGCGGAACAATTCGAAAGCCTCCTTTGTATTGTTAAACACCTGCTGTTTCAGCGCAGTCTTGTCGAAAACAAGTTGTTTCAATGATTCTTTCAATTCCATTCTTGACGTGTTTTGAGGATGCAAATATACGACTTTTTCCCGATATGTAGCACCTCTTTTCTCTCTTTCAGGAAAAAAACGTATCTTTGCATCGTGGCACGTCCTCGGGCAAGCCACTGAAAACGTTGGATTACACATTAATGACATCATGAATACAAAGAGACTCCTTTTCATTGTGGCACTCGTTGCCGCATGGGGATGGCAAGGCCATGCCTGCACCAATTTCCTGCTCACGCGAGGCAGCACCTCCGATGGCAGCACCATGATCACCTATGCCGCCGACAGCCACACCCGCTACGGCCAGCTGCGTTTCCACTCCGGCGGCACCCACCAGCCCGGCGAGATGCTCAGCCTCTACAACTACGGCAGCCTGAAGCACCAAATCGACATCCCGCAGGCCGCCCGCACCTACCGAGTGGTGGGCTTCATCAACGAGCACCAGTTCGCCATGGGCGAGACCACCTGGGGCGGCATCGCACCCCTCAGCAAAGGCAACCTCGAGGGCATCGACTACGGCAACCTTATCTACCTGGCCCTGCAACGTGCCCGCAACTGCCGCGAAGCCATCCGCGTGATGGCCGACCTCGTGGCCACCTACGGCTATGCCGACGGCGGCGAGACCTTCTCGCTGGCCGACCCCGACGAGGTATGGCTCTTCGAAATCACTAGCAAAGGACACGAGGAGAAAGGCGCCGTGTGGGTGGCACGCCGTGTGCCGGAAGGCTATGTCAGCGCCCACGCCAACCAAGCCCGCATCACCCAGTTCCCGCAGGAACCCTCCCGCTGGCGCAAAGCACGCGGCAAAGGTCTCCACCCCGCCATCAGCAGTCTGCACCTCGACTATATCAACGAGCCCGAAGTGGAGTGCGTCTACAGCCACGACGTCGTCTCCTTTGCCCGCAAGAACGGATGGTTCAGCGGCAAGGACGCCGACTTCAGCTATGCCGACACCTACAACCCCCTCACCTTCTCCGGCCTCCGCGCCTGCGAGGCCAGGGTGTACGCCTTCTTCAACCGCATAGCCCAAGGCATGCAACGCTACGAAGCCTACGCCATGGGCGACCCCAAGGCCGAACGCCTCCCCTTGTGGATCAAGCCCGACCAGAAACTATCCACCCACGATGTGATGGAGCTGATGCGCGACCACTTTGAGGGCACACCCATGGACATGACCCAGGACGTGGGCGCAGGTCCCTTCCACTGCCCCTACCGCTGGCGCCCCATGGACTTTAAGGTCGACGGCAAAGCGTACATTCACGAGCGCGCCATCTCCACCCAGCAGACCGGATTCAGCTTTGTGGCACAATGCCGCAAAGGCTTTGCCGACCATCTGGGCGGCATCATCTGGTTCGGTGTCGACGACACCTACAGCACCTGCTATTGCCCCATGTTCTGCGCCATCGACAGCATCCCCCTCTGCTTCCGCGAGGGCAACGGCTCCATGAGCCAATACTCTCCCACCTCCGCCTTCTGGCTCTTCAACCGCGTCAGCAACTTCTGCTATCTCCGCTACGACTCCATGATTGTGGACGTGCGCAACATGCAGAAGGAATGTGAGGATTACTTCATCAGCAGCGTGGAGAAGCTGAAATCCTCCACCAACCCCGCCCAGCTCACCGGCTTGAGCCACCACCTGGCCGAAATCATGATGGAAGCCTGGAACCGCCTCGACCAGCTGCTGCTGACCAAGTATATCGACGGCAACATCAAGTATGTGAAAGACGGACAAATCGAGACCACCCCGACGGGTGTGGTGCGTTTCCCGCAACAGCCCCCCTACCCCGACTGGTTCTACCGCGCCATCGTCAACGACCACGGCGAGGTGCTGAAGGTGAAATAACTGCCAACCCTTTCGCCTATTACAGAGCCGTGAAAAAGACGGGTGCAGGGAATCAGAAGCGGTAGCTCATGCCAGCGCCGAGACTGAGGAGTCCCCGACTGATATGATAGCCTTCGGGCCGCCACGGCACCAGATAGCAGAGTCCAGTCTTGACGTTGAACTTGAAACGTTCCCAGCCGAAGCGCAGTTCAACTGTGGGTTCCAGCAGTATATTGTCGGCAAGTGTAGTAGCATAATCTGTTATCCATTCACCGTTCACTTCATAAGGAACACCCTTGCCCACCTTTATCTCGCCCATCAGTACACCTGTCTTGAGGCTGAAGGCGAGGTCGAGATGGCCCTTGCGGGTCATTTCGAGCCACCCGGCATCGCCTTGCACAACGACCGACCGGAACGTTCCTCTGGGGATTGTCCAAGGCTCCCTGCCCCCAATATTAGACTGACGGCCCTTGCCCGTGCCCACGCCGACATAGATTTCCCACACAAAGTTGTTCTCCTGCGGGAAGTATAAACCGGCCATGGCCTGCGAATAAGAGCGGAAGGGGTCGATAGCGGCCTGCACAGCCAGATGGTTTGTGATGCCCCACGCCACCGAGGCACGCATGTCGAGGGGGACAGGCCATCTGGTCGTTGGCAGTAAGGCACCCTCCAGCTGCACCTCGCCGCGCTCGTGAATGAGGGGGATGTGTACCGTCATTGGGTTGTATACACCACAACCTGTCATCAAGGTTGCAACGGCTGCACAAAGGATGAATAACCTGGTCGTTTTCATGGCGGAGGATTTTTATTGGTTGTTTTTGATGTTTTCGATGGCGGCGTCCAGCTTGCGGAAGGAACGCACAATGCCCCAGGCGTTGAGCGAGAGCAGCACGACGCAGAGGACAATCCACAGGTAGAGGACCCACTTGTAGCTGAAGAAGTCAAAGCCCATCGGGGGACCGAAGAGGGGACCGAGACAGACGGTGAGGGGCAACTTGATGTAGAGGGTGTAGTGGTGGTTGAAACGCTGCAGGAGGGTCATGCGGTCGGCGTATGCGTTGACTTCGGCCACGGGGCGCGTGGGGTCGAGGTGACGGATGGCGATGTACATCTGCACAGCTATCATCACCCGCATCAAGGCTATGCAAAGCACAACGAGATAACACACCAGATAGGGCAGCGGACGAAGGTAGAGGGGTGCCAGCACCGCCACCACAATAAGGATGACTATGCTGCCGGGCAAGCCCCAGTTGAGCCTCCAGCGCAGGTGGTCGTAGGCGGAGTGGGCTTTATTGTGCGTGGTGAGACGCTGCAGGTCGATTTCGCGCTGCCGCTGCGGAGGTTGGTTGAGACGGCTGTCGCGCAGTTGGTCCAGTATATCTTCCATAACGCTTATCGTTTAAGTTTGACAAGTTTTTGTTTCACACGGTGGATGCGGACACCCACATTGCTTTTCGATATGCCGAGAACGGAGGCCATCTCCTCCTCGGTTGCGCCGTCGATGTAGAGGAACACCAACGCCTGGTCGTCTTTGGGCAGGAGGTCGATGAGCCGGTAGAGTTCACCATACATAGGGTTGGAGGGTTCGTCGGCGACGGTGTCTTCCATGAGGGGCGTTATCGGTGTGGTCTTCACCCTTTTCTTCTCCTGCCGCCAGAGCGAGATGGCGGTATTCAACCCCACACGGTAGAGCCAGTTTTTGGGTGAGCACTGCCCATTGTAACGGTCGCGGGTGCGCCACAGGTTGTAGAGTATCTCCTGGTAGATGTCCTTCTCCACTTCGGCGTCGCCGAGGGCAAAGGTGACGCTGATGCTGTGCAGGAGGCGCTCGTGTTGTGAGAGCTGGGTTATGAACTCGTCGTCGGTCATGGACGCGGGCTGCTCATGTTATACAGGCTGTCGGTGACTACGAGGGTAAGCTTGCCGTAACCCATGTAGCCTTTGAAAGGTCCCGAGGGGTTGGGGCGCCCCTCGTAGCGGTAGAGCGAGGCAGGGGCATTGGCATCATTAATACGGTACAGCGCATCGGCTCCGACGCTGTCGCGGTAGAATTTGAGGATACGACCGTCGTCGAAACGGATTTGCACACTGTCGCCATAAAAACGTTGAGGGATAAGATAGGCGAATTCTCCAAGGTCGGCCGTGCCAATACCACCGCTGACATCTACAACGCTGTCGGTATGCGCCGGAGCCGAAAGGGGATGGAGCATAGCATAGTGACTGCGGATGGTGTCGACAGGCTGGAGCGACTGGATAGTGAGAGCGTGGTCGGTGCGGTTGTCGATGGCAAACTCCGAAGTGTGAGCGGGGTCGCAGGCCGTCAGCAGCAAGGCGACAAACAGGAGGATGAGCGGTGTCTTTTTCATTGCAGTAAGTTTTGTTTACCTATAAAGACGCAAAAAAGCAGGATTTCTTACACACGGTGTATAAAAAATCCTGCTTCATAGGGGTATTGTTGCCTACAGGCGTTCTATCCAGTGCTTGATGTTCTGCTCGTCGTCGAGGCGGCACACCAGCAGGCTGTGGTCGCGCAAGGCCACAAGGCAGTGGTCCATACCCTGCACGACGGCCTCAAAGCCGGGCTCGATGTTGACAACACTATTGCGGGTCTGCTCCAGCACAGCGTGGCCGCTGACGGCATTCTGGGCTGCGTCGTGGGCGGCGTGCTCGTAGAGGGAGCCCCAAGTGCCGATGTCGCTCCAGCCAAAGTCTGCGGGGATGGTGAAGCGGTTGGGAGAACGCTCCATCACGCCGTAGTCGATGCTGATGTTCTCGCACTGGGCAAACATGCCGTCGATGAAGGCCTGCTCCTTCTCAGTGCCGAAGAGGCTGCGCCCTTGGTCGAAGAGCTGCTCCATAGCGGGCAGGTAATCGTGGTAGGCGTTGCGGATTCCCTGCAGCGACCACACGAAGATGCCGGCGTTCCACAAGTAGCGGCCCGAGGCGAGGTATTGCTTGGCGGTCTCCAGATTGGGTTTTTCCTTGAAGTTGACCATGGGCTTCACCTCTTCGGCCGAGGAGGCGTCGCGGTCGGCGTTCCATTCGATGTAGCCGTAGCCCGTCTCAGGGCGCGAGGGCTTAATGCCGATGGTGAGGAGGGCGTCGCGATGGGCGGGGTTTTCAACAAAGTCCATGCCCACACGGATGATGCGCTGAAACTCCACCTCGTTGGTGACGAGATGGTCGGCGGGTGTCACCACAATGCTGGCCTCGGGTGTGCGGGAGAGGATGCGGTAGTTGGCGTAGGCGATGCAGGGCGCGGTGTTGCGGCGCATGGGCTCGCACAGCACCTGGTCGGGCTTCAACTCGGGCAGATGCTCCAGCACCATGCTCTTGTAGGCGGCATTGGTCACCACCAGGAAGTTCTCGGCAGGCACGACAGGCAGGAAACGCTCGAAGGTGGCGCGGATGAAACTCTTGCCTGTCCCCAAAATGTCGAGGAACTGCTTGGGGTAGTTGTTCTTGCTCAGGGGCCAGAAGCGGCTGCCTATGCCGCCGGCCATGATTACACAGTAACGATTGTTCATAGCGATAGATTTTATAGAGATGATAGATATGATAGGGGGTTAGTCTCTGTAGCCAATCACGTGGCGCACTTCGTGGATGGTGCGGTCGGCACTGGCACGGGCTTTCTCTTTGCCGCGGTCAATGATGCGACGCAGGCCCTCCTCGTCGGAACCCACCTCGAGGATGCGCTGACGCAGGGGCTCGACAAAGGCCACCATATCCTCGGCCAGCTGCTTCTTGAGGTCGCCGTAACGAATCTGGCAGCGGTTGTAGAGGTCGTCGAAGTATTCAACGGTCTCCGGCTTGGAGACAGCCTTCAGCAGCGAGAAGAGGTTCTCAATCTCCTCGGGTTTCTTCTGGTTCATCTCGGTGGGGCCGCTGTCGCTCTTGGCTTTCATGATTTTCTTGCGAATGACGGAGGGTTCGTCGGTGAGGAAGATGGTGCTGGCCTCGCCTTCGCTCTTCCCCATCTTGCCGCTGCCATTGAGTGCGGGGATCTTGACGAGGTTGCCGCTCGACCCCACAGCCTGCGGCAAGGGGAAGACCTCGCTGCCATACATGCTGTTGAAACGCTGGGCATAGGTGCGTGTCATCTCGAGGTGCTGCTCCTGGTCCTTCCCTACCGGGACGCGGGTGGCTTTGTGGATAAGGATGTCGGCGGCCATGAGGGTGGGATAGGTCAGCAGGCCGGCGTTGACGTTGTTGGGATTCTGGCGCACCTTGTCCTTGAAGGAGGTGACGCGCTCCAGCTCGCCAAGGTAGGCGTTCATGTTGAAGAAGAGGTAGAGCTCCAAGGTCTGGGGGAGGTCGCTCTGGAAATAGATGGTGGAACGCTCGGGGTCGAGACCGGCGGCAAGGTACTGCACCAGAATCTGGCGGGCGTTCTGATATAGGTTGTCGGGGGTGGGATGGGTGGTGAGGGAGTGGTAGTCAGCCACAAAAAAGAAACAATCGTACTCATCCTGCATCTTCACGAAGTTACGAAGGGCACCGAAATAGTTGCCCAGGTGCAGGTTGCCGGTGGGGCGGATGCCACTGCACACAATCTCACGCTTGTTAGTATCAGTCATAGACATAGAGTGATAAATGAATAATAAAAACCTTAGCGGCGTAGCGCCACAAAATGCAAAGATACGAAAAAAAGTCGACGCAACAAGAAAAAAACGATTCCCCGATAAGGGCAAAAATAAAGGAACCATCCTTTGCAGGACGGTTCCTTTTCATTTTTCGGTTGTTTGATGCTGATTATTCAGCAACCTCGGTAGCCATCTCGGCGCCCTCATCAACAACGGCCTCAACAGCGCTATCAACGATAGGCTCTTCAACCATCTCTTCAACAGCGGGAGTGTCGATAGTCTCGGTCTCAGCGGGGGTGTTGTTGCAAGCTGCAAAGGCAAACATGCCGGCGACAGCCATAAGGAACATTACTTTTTTCATCTCTTTGAAATTTTTAAAGTTATCTTTACTATTGTTTAAAATTGTTTTCTTTTTTGTTGATTGTTCGACTAACTTTGTTCGTCTCAAATCGGATGCAAAAGTACTACTATTTCCACGACTAAAAAGAAAAAAAATGTCAAAAAATCTTAACGCCCTCCCAAAATGTTAAAATTCAAAATGTTAAAAAATGGGATTTGTAAGATTCTTTTGACTTTTTTTCTTGAAATTCAGCCTTTTTAGTCGGCAAAAAATCAAAATTTGACCCCTTTTGAGGTACTTTTAGGGGAGTGGAACGAGGCCGTTGAAGCCCATAAATGCCATTGCGAGGATGCCGGCGGTAACCAGTGCGATGGGGACGCCTTTCATGCCTTTGGGAACACCGGTGAGCTCCATCTGCTCGCGGATACCGGCGAAGATGACCAGTGCCAGGGTGAAGCCCACGGCAATGCTGGCGGCATAGACGACGCTCTCAAGCAGGTTCATGTTCTTCTGCACAACGAGGATGGCCACACCCAGCACAGCACAGTTGGTGGTGATGAGCGGGAGGAACACGCCAAGCGTCTGGTACAACGCAGGGGCAATCTTCTTGAGGACAATCTCCACCATCTGCACCAAACCGGCAATCACCAGGATGTAAGCAATGGTTTGCAGATAACCGAGATTAAACGGTACCAGTATATAATGATATATAAGGTACGTGACCAAAGTGGCCAGCAGCATGACGAAAAGCACTGCTCCGCCCATGCCGACAGAACTCTTCACATCCTTCGAAACGCCAAGGAAAGGGCAGATACCAAGGAACTGAGCCAACACGACATTGTTGACAAAGATAGCTCCGATAATAAGAGCAAAGATATTGATAGCCATAGTATTATTAAAGTTTTATTCTATAATATTATTACTGCATTCGGACTGCAAATATACAAATTTTTTTTCATTCATGCAGTTTTATTGTGCCTTTGACCGAAAAAAAATGTACCGCCATGTAATATCTCCCCCCTTTTTGCGTTTATCGTGGCAATGATAAAAACAGCATTCATCCTATGAAGAAAGCAATTGCAACTATCCTTTTTGCGGCCCTGGCCTTCACATCCGCAGCGCAACATGACAGGTGGAACTTTTATGCCGGATGGACATTGCCGCTGGGCGATTATGCCAAAGCCGACCTTGCCAGCAACAGGTGGGCACTGACGACAGGCGGCAGCCTGGCCGGTGCTGGAATGGGAGGCAACCTGGGTATGGCTTACCACATTCCCACCCGCGACAGCAGCCGGATGAGCATAGCCCTCAGCACCGACTTGGTCATCAATGGGGTGAACTCCGAAATCAGAGTCAACCGCATCACTACTCTGGCCAATCTGCGCCGCAATTTTGCCACCGTGAAGCTTACCCAGCCCCTTTTTCTACATATCCCCGTGCTGGCGGGCCTCCATTACGAGACCCCCATCAACCAGAAGTACAATTTCTATGTTACAGCACAGGCCGGCTTGGGCTTCAACATCATTACCAACCGCAGTGCAGAGATGCTGGGCGGCGCCCAACCTATCGAGGTTGGCAACTTGCAACTATATGACTACTCTTATGTGGACCACTACAGCACTAAGGTGACGGCCGCCTGGCGGGTGGCGGTGGGACTGACAGAGAGCCGGCACTGGCTGGCCGACCTGGGATTGTGGGGCATGGGGGC